>Ga0105036_100029_pt1 | contig 13764 bp, 11 predicted proteins | sample LS_101metaG_FD_91484 | JGI IMG/M metagenome (GOLD analysis project Ga0105036, IMG submission 91484) | Switchgrass associated microbial communities from Austin, Texas, USA - LS_101 metaG | ecosystem: Host-associated > Plants > Phyllosphere > Phylloplane/Leaf | place: USA: Austin, Texas | collected... | reverse complement strand
GTAATCACATCAGGATTATCCGATGTAATATCACTGGCATTAACTACCAGAACCTTGCGTTCGAACCCTTCCACTTCCGGATCAACACCCACAGCATATACCATCTGAAAACCGGCCGGAGAATATACATAAGCTACGTTCTTCGCCTTATCGATGGTCGTGAGTTCTCTGGTGTTCTGAAGGTTGTCCAGTTCTGGAGTGAATACGACTGACGGCAGTGTCGTTTGACCGGTGGTACGGTCACTTCCTGTGTAGATGTCGAAATACAGCTGCGACATATCAAAGTTACGCAGAATCCGGAAACCCATATTCCAGACCGTGCAAATATCCTTGATGGCGTCGTATACTGTCGTCGGGTCCAATTCGACAGTGATGTCGTCAGTCGATTCTGGAATTGTGTCTTCAGGCATGAAAGTTCCCTCAATGATAAAGGGAATCACATCACCTGAATTCAGAATTCCAGTAACGCAAATATCATGAAAGATTTTCCTCGCAATATCCGCGGGAGTATCAGTGATAACCCACTTTGGGGAAGTGGTCAAATCACTAAGAGATTCCTTTGCAACGCGATCGAGAAGAATTGCTTCCAGAGATCTGCCTTGTACCGAGAGAATTTTCGATCCTTCGGAATCCACCGAATCCTCAATGGTTTCAACCATCATAACTCGATAGGATTCATTCATGGAAAGAAGCATACCCGGAATGAGAAGACGTCTACTGTCAACAGTAGAGCGAATATCCAGCTGGAAATCGCCGTATTCATTGAATCTCTCGGTCCATATAAGAGACTCGAAACTGTCGATAACGCTTTCCCGACGAAGTAGGGGGTCCAGAGTGTAAACTTCCATCACAGACCCCCATACCTGGTAATGTATTCAATGCTGTAAGGAATAGCAGCTCCTTCCGCGTAAACACGGACGAAGTTATCTCCTGGCATGAATTCAGTCCAGGTTGATTGTGGAGATATCCCGTACAAGACTGAGCTGTCTACTCCCATACGGGTCAGGGTTGCCCCCTTGAGACCGGAAACAGTACTGATGGTCAACACGTCGCCAGCCTCAAGGGGAGCAGAGAAATCGAGCACACGAATATCGTCATTCGGGGCTCTATGGTAGAGCGTGAACTCGCTGAGAGTCCGGTCGACATTGAGAGTGAACAACAGTCCCGTTTCAACGGTTCCCTCATAAGTGACGGGTGTTTCCGTCGTACTCGAAACTGTTGAACCATTCATCACAACCGGCGTAGCATCCCAGAAATCAGGATCGAAGCAGATGATCGAAATATCTACTACCGGTTCCTGCGTGAAAAGAGCAGATTCGAAAGTCTCCACTCTTCCCTCAATGTCGACTTCCAGATCATCCATAACGAAACGAAGACTGATCGAGGATTGAGGCATGAAGAAAGCGTATAGACGATTCCTCAGTTCTCTCACGGTCTCAGTCAACGGATCGGGATCAAGACCGAGCTTGATCGTGATATTACGGGTTTCTCTCCTGCTTGACTGGTACTGAGCACCAGGCATCTGAGCAAAGCTCGTCGACACCAGAGTCGCTTTTACCGGATCAAGACCTTCAACTTCCTGGATGATCAGGCCGTTGTCAATGTCCTCCAGCGGCAGGGTCAGCAAGTCACCGTTAGGTGTTCTGACTTCTACTTGAACAAGCATTACGTTGACAGAGCCCCCTTCGCTGTGGATAGTTGATTCTTCGTCTGGCGATAAATATCCGCCGAAGACAAGGCCTTAGGAGAGTTGTTGTACTGGTTGTAGACGACCGAAGGCTGAACATCCTTCGTAGTTGGCCCGGACGAACCGGTGTTCGCCTGAGTTTGAGAGATGATCTTCGCCTTGTTGTAGGCGGAGCTCGCGGATATAGACGCAGTATCAAGCATTCCGCCGATCTTCGTGGCGTCCTTCTTGACCCCGTCCAGATCCAGAACTGGACTGATAACCGGCTTCGTATCGATCTCCCCATCAACAGCTTCAGCCATTTTGGAAAGCGATTTACGAAGTGAGTCAATAGCCGTATCGCCCATGTCCTCTGCAGACTTGGCGACATCTCCAGTCGAGTCCTTGAAGCCCTTCGTCAGACCCTGCGCAGAATATCCACCGAGTTCGGCGAACACCTTCGAAGGAGACTTGATTCCGAGCTTCTTCTTGAGAGCCTTGACCATCGCATCGGCGATCCTGTCCATCTGCTCTTCGATGGCCTTGCGCTGCTTCTTCAGACCGTCAACAATGCCACGGGCCGAGTCCACAGCAGCCTGGTAGAGCTCGCTGGAGGCCTCCTTACCCAGAGCCTTGCCGGTCTTGTTCAGCTCCTTGTTAAGCGCGTTGATCTGGTTGACACCACGCTTGCCACCAGCAAGGAGTTCCTGGACGAACGGCAGAGCTTCAGGACCAGTGGCGAGAAGGTCTTTGTACATCTCGTCATTGATGCCGAGATCACGCAGTCTGGCCAAAGCATTAGCGAACACCTTCGTGTCCTCAACCTGCTTTTTGAGATCTGCGATGTAGTCAGCGACCTTCGTCTCACCGGTAGCACTCGGAATATCCGAATACTGGTCCTTGATCTGCTTGTTGTAGTCGTCCCGGGTTCGGATCGCATTCTGTAGTCTCTGCTGAGCTCGTTCGATCTTGCCAGTCAGTTCATCGTACCTGTCCGCAAGACGTCCAAGCTTCCTCTGCTCGTCGTCCAGTCTCTTCGAGAGCTGTTCGTACGTAGCCTGGGCAGCAGCCTGCTCTCGCTTCTCCCGGGCAAGCTGTGCGGCAATCTTGGCGGCCCTTCGCTTGTCCTCCTTCTTGTCGGAATCCCGGAGTTGCTTCAGCTCCTGCTCGAGTCTCTTGACCTCCTGCTTGGAATCGCTGACGAACTGTCGCAGTTGACCCTTCAGAGTACTGAAAGCCTGATTGATCTCCTGCTTGTTGCCGTCGATACCCTGACGGAAACCCTGAACAACGAACTTACCGATCTTATTGAACTCGCGAGAAGGTGAGTGAATTCCAAGAAGGCCCATGGCGCCGTCAAGAGCATTCTGTGCCATGTTCTTAGCGGCATCCAGAATCTCACCACCACCGGCGGCAAGACCGTCAACCATGCCCTCGATGATGGCCTCAGCGAGGTTCGCACCGGCTTCTCCAAGCTCTTCCGAATGTTCGTCGATGGAGTCAGCGACACCGTTAATGAAGTCGATGATCATCTCAGCACCAGCGTCGATAATATCGACACCTGCATCACCGATGGCATCGATGAACTCAGTCACGATATCCACAGCAGAGTCGACGACATCGTCAATATTATCGGCGATGCCATCGAGAACGCCGGTCAACAGACGAAGACCAGCATCAACCATCTGAGGAACGTAATCGGCCATCTTGTTGTACATCATCACGAGCATCTCGAGCAATAGCTCAACAGCCCGAGGCGTTACTTCTTCGATGGCATCAAGCAACGCATTGAGTACTTCAGTGATAGCCCTGGTAATGGCAGGACCAGACTCTCCGATCACCTCAGCAAAGGCAATCAGACCGAGTCCGATTTGTTCCATCACCATTGGAATAAGGCCAACCAGACCGGCCACGATTCCGACGATAGCCGCCGTACTTGCTACTCCCGCGGCTGCCAGAGCCGTTAGAGCAGTCGCGAACAAGAGCACTCCTGCACCAGCAGCCAGCATACCGATACCCAAAAGAGCAACGGCAGCACCGAGACCGATCATCACAGGAACGACGGGCGCCAGAACGAAAGCCGCCAGACCGAACACTGTGAATACACCGGCCAGCATCAGAAGACTCGTACCGATCTCGGCGAGAGACATCTGACTGAACTGCATGAGAACTGGCGCAAGAATTGCCAGAGATGCCGCGACAATAAGAACTGCAGCCGCACCAGGAAGAGCACCTTGCATGACGAACAACGCTGCTGCGATGATTCCCAGAGTACCGGCAAGCATAGTCATCGACTTGCCGATTTCCTCCCAACTGAACTGAGCCATCTCATCGAGGACCTTCGCAATCTCCTTGAGCGCGAAAGCTACAATGAGGACACCAGCCGCACCGAGAATTGCCGCCGGAGGAATCACGTACAAAGCAGCCGCAATGATGGTCATAGCACCGAGCATTGCAGTGAGACCACGTCCGATCTCGCTCCAGCTCATTTGCCCCATCTCGTCAAGGGCATCAGCCACCATACCCAGCGACAGAGCTACTAGAAGAACTCCGCCACCACCCAGGATGGCCTGAGCGGGAATCAGTTTGAGTGCGGCTGCGATGATCGCCAGCCCACCGGCCAATCCCGCCATACCCTTTCCGAGTTCGCCCCACGAGAGTTTGGAAATATCCTTGAGAGCATCGGCAAGTAGCTTGATACCGAAGGCGAGAAGGACAATTCCGGCACCCTGAGCGAGTCCCGCGGCGCTTGCTTTAGAGAATCTGGTGAAGAGAGTCAGAGCCCCGAGAAGAGCACCAACACCCACCAGCCCCTGAGCCATCTCCTCCCAACTGAGCCCGGACAAATCTGTGACAGAATCGGCAAGTAGTTTGATAGCCGCTGCTAGAGCGATCATCCCGAGACCTGTCGAGATCATCTTGCCAGGATTGCCCATAAGCTGGGAGACGCCAACGAGGGCGCCAAGCAAACCTATGACTCCGGTAAGACCTTTACCGAGCTCCTCCCAACTAAGCTCAGACAGATTCTTGACTGCAATAGCCAAGATGTTGATCGCGACTCCGAGAAGAATCATCGACGTAGCAACGAAGGGCATCTTGGCGAAACCCTTGAATCCCGAGATCTTCTCGAAGACGAGCAGAGATGTAACCAACTGAGCGAACAGAGCACCAATTGCGGTACCCGCTCGAGTTAGTCCTTCCTGATCAATCTCGGAAAGGGTGCTCATTGCAAGAGCAAGAATACCCACAGCCAGAGCGATCTGAAGAAGTGTTGCCGCTCTCAGAGTCGTCTGCATGGATTTCAAAACACCAGTGAAGGCCTCGATGGAGTCGGTAATGCCCTCCATAAGACCACCACCGCCACCACTCAGGAAATTCCTGAGAGCCAGCACAAGGGCGCCGAAGAGACCCGTATTGATTCCTGCAAAGACGTCGGTGAGATCCAGATCCTGAAGTTCCTCACCGATGCCAGATCCGAAGTTGTCGAAGAAGTCGGCTATGTTGCTGCCGATAGTCTGGACGCCACTCCAGACCCGATCCATGACCTTTCCGATGTTCTCCCAAATATCGGTGATCTTCTCACCGACTCGGGCCATGACATCAAGTTTATCAGTGAATTCGCCGACGTTCTTTCCAGCGCTCGTACTATCGGTACCGCTACCTTCGAAGAGATCGACCAAATATCCGCCAAGCCGTTGAACCAGCCTGATCGGAACAGCGAGAATAGCACCGAGACCCTCGAAGAACTTGGTAAGGCCTTCACCCTCCTTGATTGCCTTGTGCAAAGCAACCAGGAAGTCACCGACACTTGCCGTACTCTTGAGGAAGCCACCGCTACCCTCGCCAACGGTTTCGAAGAGACCAAATATAGTCTTCGCAACCTGTTTGACGATCTCCCAGCCGATGCCGAGAACTGCAAAGAACCCGGCGAATGTCCGCCGGAGGTTTTCCGCAGTTCCCTCACCGAGCTTCAACCTCTCCATGAAATCACGGAAAGTGACTGTCATTTCATAGAGCTGACGTCCGGTTGTGGCCGGGAATATCTCTCGGAAAGCTTCCTTGATCGGTCTGATTACCGACATCAAAGCTTCGAAAGCATTCTTGATGCCATCGATCAGAACAGTACGACCGCCGAGTTCCTTCCAGTCTCCGAGAACCTTGTTACGGGCATCATTGGAACTGTCGACAAACCCACCAAGAACCGTACCCACTTCGGTGAAGAGAGTTTTGGCCTCATTGAAGTCACCGAACACAGTCTGCCAAGTCTTGGCCCAGCCAGAACTCAACCCCTCCTGAAGGGTGTTGATGAGCTGACTCATGGTCTTGACCTTGGTAGCGGCATCCCGGGCAGTATTACCCATCTTGAGAATGCCGCGGATCTGTTCCTCGTTGTAGCCCATGGACTTGAGCTGAGACTTGGTAAGATCACCGGTGAACTTCTGGAGAGTCTCAGTGAGAATCTCACCAGTGAGCCATCCCTCTTGCAAGGATAGGCGGAAGCTACCAGCATCCTTGATCATGTCGTCGATAGCGACACCATGAACGCGAGCAGTATCCTTCAGAGCCTCCTGAAAAACCTTGCCGCCCATACCAGCATTGACGACCGAGTTCCAGTCTTCCAGCGTTGCAGTTCCCGCAGATATAGCCTGCGAAAGCTGATACATGACTGTGGAAGCCTGCTCCGAGTTGGAACCGGAGATAGCAGCAAGGTTTGCGATACCTTTGATCGCTGAAGTCGCTGTATCCAGCTCAACACCAGCAGCCGTGAAAGTGCCGATGTTCTTAGCCATCTCGGAGAAATTGTAGATGGTTTGGTCTGAGTAATGGTTCAACTCATCCAGAGCAGAATTGACCTTTGCGAGACCCTTCTCTCCCTCAAGGCCTGTGTTCGCTAGGATTGTCTGAATTGAGTTGATGTTCGTCTCATACTCTCGAAACCCCTCCATGATGGGCGCGAAAGTAAAAGACTTGAGGAACTGACTACCTGCAGTAATCGCCGAATGCGTGACCGTAGCCAGAGCAGTTACACCGACGACACCCATCGCCTTGAAGCGATCAGATATGCTCTGGGCACTGGCTTCGATGTTCTGAAGGGAAGAAGCTTGATTGGCAGCTGCATTGCCTATGTCGGTAAGGCCTCTGGTGGCTCCAGTCAGCTGAAGAGTCTTGTTAAGACGATCCAACGAGGCGATCGTCTGATTCAGACGCTGTTCGAATCGAGCATTGTCGAACTGCATCTGTACAACACGGTTTTCGACTGGGGACGTCACGCTGAGGTCACCGCCTTCCACACTTTATCGGCAATGCTGTCAAATATAGGCTGGATTGCAGGGTTGATGTAATCACGACCTTGAACATAACCTCCGGTTCCCGTGCCATACCCGTACTGAAGCATGATCGCAACTGGAAACCCGTTTTCGACGTCGTTGTTAGTCCAGGTGATTGTGTATCTTCCCCTGTCGGATGAGACAACGAAGTCCCACGAATCTGCAGCCAGACCAGAGTCGATAGGAGTCGCTCGAACTAGAGCACTTACCCCTTCTCTTCCGCCTGACTGCAGAATCGAGAGAATATCCGGCTTTCTCATCCGCTTTAGAGCAGACTCCGTCTTGCTGAAGGAGCCGGTTGATCGCATGGAAATCAATTCGACTCCTTCATGAGTTTAGAGCGTGGTTTGGTTGACCGAAACGTTCTTAACGGCTACGAGCGTGTGTCCCGTCTCGGTGCTGATAGAAGTAGCGAATGCCTGGACCGCGGCCTCAATATCGGCAAAAGTAGTGCTTCCACCAAGCTGACCGCTGATGTAGAAGCTGAAGTTGCTACCACTGTCTGGTCCATCATCATTCATAACAACCTCATAGAGAGGGCTGTTTGAATCGACTTCCAGACGAATATGAAGACTTTCCACCTAGCTTCTCCTTTTAACTAGCTGCTTCGTATACTCCAGTAATTCGAATCTGATTTCCAGATGACAAAGTTACTGGAGTTCCTTGTGCCATAGCGACAAGTTGACTCGACGTATTTGCAAGGAATGGGGAAGTTGTTGTGTTCGCTGGTGACACCAACACATGTCCAAAATATCGATTACCAGCAAGGACATGTACATTGCCAATGTAATGTGCACCTACGTTGGCTGCAAGCACTGGGAGAGCAAACTCGTAGCCTCCCGAGCCATATGTAGTTGTAGAACCCATGGTGAGATTAACCTGGAATGTGATCGTTCGTCCAACTCGGGTGTATCGTCCGATCAACGTTCCATTGCCTAGTGAAGGATTAGTTCCACCCGCCGTCCACGTAGGTGTATAGGTGGTCCATTCACCAGGATTGGCAACAACGGTCCATGCAGACCAGCCACTCGCAACGTTACCTGTACGAATCCATGTCTCGGGCTTGTTACTGCTACCACTCGCATGAGACGTCCAGGTCTGCTTTGCGTAGTCGACGCCATCGTAGTAGGTGACCACTTCGCCAGCCTTACCAGCGAAATCCCAACCAGTCGACTGAGCCGACGTGAAGTAGATTCGACACGTACCCTGAGGATAGTTGGTGAGTGGAATTGATTGGGTCACGCCAGCTGCGGGAATAGTTGCCACAACCGTGATCAACTGCCAGGTTGTCCAACCACCACCATTATCCACGAGATGATACGATCGCATCCAGGATTTACAAATTCCAGAAGACCCACCAGCTCTTGCATAGAAGGTCTGGAAACACCGCTCCCCATCTACCTTGATGGTCATGACGAGCCCAAACCCTGAAGCCAGAGACCAACCTGATCCTGTGGTGAGAGTCATTGTGGAAACACCGACGGGATATGCAGTATAATCTGCACTCTCGGCAATGCTGTTGGTAGTGAGGTTCTGAACCTTGTTGCCAGGAATGGCAGCCAGGCCAGCGGGGGTCACCGCACGAAGAGCATCCGTACCCGCGATGACCTCGGCACTGCTGGCAAGTTCAACGATACCCTTTGCGGCTTCGGTAGCATCCGGAGGAGCTCCCGCGTCGACCAGGGTTCCGTCATGCTTCTCAAGCTGAAGATGGCTTGCAGAATCGAACGCACCACCGACTACGGTTGCCGCCTCGATCGCGAGCATTCTGTCAGCAGTCAAACCAGTGATAGTTGCCACGTGATCGCCTTTCTACTCCGAGCTGATGGTGTATGAATCTTCATCGATGAATTCGGCCATCGGCGAAGTGATTTGAAACGTTGTGTCGTCCAGCATTTGAATAACGTCGAATGGGGCGGTCGCCGTCCACGTACCATCGCCATTATCAGTGATGACGAGATTGGAGATGGTATCAAATGCTTCGAGAAGCTCATCGAAGGTGGGAAGTCTGGCTGTTTCAGCCTCATTCCCATATAGAATATCCTCGACGATTCCGAGGACAACAGAGTCTGTGCTTCGGGAGTCGATCACGAAATGAGACGTGCGTCGATAACCGGAAATTGCCGGAGGACGAGTGGTGATGTTCCAGCTGAAGTCCATGGCTTCGGTTGAATCACCGACAGTCGTGTATTCCTGATCGGACGGTGAAGCCAAAGCATTGTAAACGATGTGGATCTTGTATCCGTGCTCGTCTGACAGGTCGTTACCGACTCTAGTTCTGTAGGAGAATCCGAAAGACTTTCTACGCTGACGAGTCACGAAGAGACCCGAACGGGCCTGAGTACGACCCTCGCATTCCAGAAACTCATCAGGATAGGTGAAAGCCGTGATCGTAGCCTCATACTCTTCATATGTCGGCACGTTGGCATACTTTACACCATCGATGTAGTAAGGCTTTGCTTCTCCGCCAGAGGAATTCTCAGTGACTGATGTCAAACCGTTCCAGACAACACCCGGATGACCTGCAACGTAGAGAACACCTCGGTCCACACCGGTTTCGTAGGAACGGGTACCGGAAGAGTTCCAGGCAAGTCTTGGCACGTGGTATTCCTCCTTTACCCGCTAGTCCCTAGTGACTTCTTCCTCTGAGCATTGAGAGCTTGACGTTGGGCGATCATGTCTCGTCTCGATTGCTTCTTCTGAGGAGCATTCTTCTGACTACACACCTTGATGAGGGTAAGCAGTCGATTCAGATGCCAATACTGACATTCGAATGGAATGTTGAACGAGATCATCCAGTAATAGATAATCTCTGCAGTGATGACTTCACGAATTGGTCTTTGGTTGGGTGACTCATTGAACCAAGTCGCAGTCATCTTCGCACCGATGTACTTGTTGATCTCCTCGAAATTCCTCTGAGAAAGTTTGTCGAAAATTCCCGGGGGAAGTTCCGGAGTAATTACCATCGCCTTGATGTACCAGAGAGTCTCTTCGGGAGACTTGTCGTTTGCACCAAGGAATGGTTTCTCGAAGAATGACTCCCATTTTGACAGGGAGGCCAGAGAGTGTTCCATCTCCATCTCAAACGACTCGGTAACGATGAATTCGTTCTTCTCCTCGTCGAATGACTCACCCAATGGTATTACTATGGTCAGCATCCCTGGCCTCCCTCCTTTTTACTTCTTCTCTTACGAGAAGCTGAAGAACCAGTCGTCGTCCGTACCGGTCGTGAACTTGTAGCCAGCGGCAGGCTTCGCCGTGACCATGGTGTTCTCGGTAATGACGACCGCACCGGTCACCACTTCGTTGTTGATGTAGTAGTTCACACCAGTCACCGAAGGAATCGTGATCGTGTCGGTACCGGAGTCGTAGGTCGGAGCAACCGGCGTCACAGTAGTGATGGTGCCGGAGAACAGACCGAGGACATCGGCAGGAGCAGGCAGGGAAGGGTCCGTGCCAGCAGTCCCGTAGAGGAACTCTTCGAGGGTGGTCAGAGCCGCAGCATTGACCTTGGTAGAGTCGATTGTCAGACTGGCCGTCGGCTTGTACATCACCGAGTCGACCATACCGACCTCGACGGGGGTGGTGGTCAGCTCCCAGCTGAAGGTGATGGCCTCTGGCGAGTCGTTGATCGTCGTGTAGGCCTTCTCTGAAGGAGCCGCGAGAGCATTGTAGATCAGATGCAGCCGGTATCCGTAGTCAGTACCGTTCAGATCGTTTCCGAGACGGGTCCTGTAAGACAGACCGAAGGGCTTCCTGTTCTGCTGACCCACGGAGACACCAGGCTGCGGCATCACCGTACCATCGCACTCCGCGAACTCGTCCGGGTAGGTGAAGGCCTCGATGGTCGCACCGAATTCCTCAGCGGAGACCAGGTTGAGGTACTTGATGTTGTCCGCGTACTGCGGGTTTGACTCGGCACCAGAAGGCGATTCGGTGACGGAGACCAGACCGTTCCAGGAGAAGCCGGTGTCATAGACACCCACACCGTTCGGAAGGTAGAGGACTCCATGATCCACACCGGTCTCGTAGTAGCGTTCGCCGGTCTGATCCCACGTGAGCAGGGCCATTTGCTTACTTCCTCTCAGAAGTAGAGATTGAACACATCATGGTGAAGATTGTTCGCCGTGTAGATCCGATTGAGTCGACACGTCGGAAGCTTGGCGACCTTGTCAGGGATCTCACTGTCGGGATTCCTGTCAATTACCGTCACCATGTAGCGCTTGTTGTAGGTGTACGGGTTGTTTCCGGCGAACTCAGTTTTCGCGTTGTCCCTTGCGTACACGATGCAAGGATATTGCATCTGTACGGTAGCGGGAGGCTGGAAATATACATTGCCGCTACCCAGAATCCCCTCAAGGAGTGTCTGGAGTTGCAGCCTTGGGGCCATTGTAGACACCTCCCAGCCTCAAGATAAGACGGGGCCTCTGAACCTCGACATCCGAGACTTTCCACAGAGACCCCATCCACTCGACATAGCGAATGGCAAAGAAATGATCGTTGGCGTACGCGTCCGCGACGATGCTAATGGAGTTGTTCACCGAGAGATTGTCGTTGACGCTCTCTCCCTCCTGGAGTCTGCGAGTATTACGAAGCACATCACCGAAATATGATCTCTCAGTAATGACATCCTCCCAGACTCCAGGAGACGTCTCCACAGTTTCGCCGTAACCGACCTTACCGTGGAATCTTGCCATGGCTAGAGTCGACTATCAGGCAGCCGGACGGGTGAACGACCACTCGTCCTCGGCGTTGGTGGCGAAGTAGTAACCACTGTCCGCGGTAGCCAGAACATTGAGCGTCGCACCCTCAGCGAGAGCACTCTGAGCACCAGGCGTCAGCGTGGCGTCGGTGTCTGCATTCACGTAGGTAACGCCGGTCACGGTCGGGATGGTGACGACGCCCGTGCTCTCCACGAAGGTCGGCATCACCGGAGTGGCCAGAACGTTGGAGCTGGAGACTCGCTTAACGACCAGGGCAGACTTGTACTTGACCAGAGCACCGGATATCCGAGTCTCGATCAGCCACTTGAGCTGGTTGTAGTCGATGTCGAAGTCGTCGAAGAGAGTGACCTCACCGCCCTTGTCGGCACCGACATTGTAATCACCCAGGTTGACGATGATGCCGAACAGATCCGTGTGATCCTGCATCACTTCGACCTCGACGATCCGGTCGACCATCAGAGCCGCAGCGAGAGCCTCCTTGGTCTCCCAGCGCGGACGACCGAAGGAGTCCTCCGTCAGGAGCATCTCCACCAGCACGGTACGAGTGGTGTAGAACGTCGGGGTACCGGTGCCGTGGTAGAACTGCATACCACGCTTGACCGCCTTCACGACCTCGTAGTAATCCGGGGTCGCACCGACATTGACGTTGACGACGGTAGCGAAGAGCTCGTGCTCGTTCAGGATCGAACGAATACCCAGACCGTCGGTCTGACCGACGGGGTCCTTGATCTTGTCCTCGTCGGACACGTCACGACCGTCACCGATGAGGATCGCCCGAGCGAGCTCCTCCTCCAGCATCAGACGCATCTCGCCCTTGATCCAGGCGACCACGTCGAAGTCGGTGATGTCGACCACGTCGTCACGGTCGAGCTTCTGCTTCTTGTAGACGGTCGTGGGTCCGGTCGTCCGCTTGGTGACCGAGAAGAACTCTTCCTTCTTGAAGTTCCCCTTGATGTAACCCTTGGCCCGAGCCTCCTCCATGGTGATGTCGGCCAGGATAGTCCTGACCCTGGAGAAGGGACTCCGCCGCACACCACCGAGAACACCGGAGACCCACTCGGTCCGCCGCTTGATCCACTCGGGGGTGTTGCTGAGAGTCTGGGCATCCGGGAACAGAACCTCGAGGTTCTCGATCCCGTGCTGAAGAGCGTAGTTCTGGGCGGCCTCCTTGAGGGAGCCGATCTTAACGGCGTCGGCCATGATCCCCTGAACATCGGCGTGCGACAGCGTGTGCTTCTTCACCTCGACGTCGGTACCCTGCTGCTCGAACACGTTACGCGACATGTCCGCTCCTTCCTGGTGATTGAGGTCGCCCTCGTCAGTCTTCTTGTCGTCGCCGTCGGAGTCGTCGGCCTTGTCTTCGGAATGCTCCGCGGCGTCACTCTTGACAGTGAGTTCCAACGCGGCCTCTACCATGGCGTGAACGACGTTCTTCGCCTCATCTGAGAGGTTGTTGTAGGCGTCCTGAAGAGTCTCATCACCCTCATCAGATGACGTATCTTCCTCAGCATGTTCGAGCTCGAACTTGAGCCCGGTGTGGATGATGGCCTCGTCCTCGAGAGCCTCGATGTCGCCGTCACTGTGCCTGACACTCACCCAGTCGATCTTGGCACCAGGATTGGCACCAGCGAGAACCAGACTGACTTCACGAATCATTCCGTGAGTGACGACGCTGCCCTTCTTGACGAGCTGGTTGGCGTAGATCGACATCATCGTGATGTCGCCATGCTCGACCAACATCTTCGCGTTCTTGCCCTGGGGCGTCTCATTGCAGAAGGCGTATGCGTAGACGCCATCACCACGAGCTTCCAGCTTGGCGTGACCCAGAACGTTGTCGGCCTTGTTGTGTCCGTGCTGCCAGACGAGAGGAAGCTTCATCCCGTCCATGTGCTTGAAGGCCTCAGCCGTAATGGTTAGACCGTCGGAGCACTTGAGGCCAGCCTTGGTAGCGTAACCACTGAAGTCAGCTTCCATTTTGACTGTCTCCTCCTGTCCCTACTAGTTGGGGCGGTGGCGACTCCGACGGAGTCGATGGTTGTGGCATGTT
>Ga0105036_100027_pt1 | contig 14125 bp, 17 predicted proteins | sample LS_101metaG_FD_91484 | JGI IMG/M metagenome (GOLD analysis project Ga0105036, IMG submission 91484) | Switchgrass associated microbial communities from Austin, Texas, USA - LS_101 metaG | ecosystem: Host-associated > Plants > Phyllosphere > Phylloplane/Leaf | place: USA: Austin, Texas | collected... | reverse complement strand
GGTGATCCTTCGGCGCGAGCTGACCGGTCTCCGTGAGCGTTCGGGCAAGAAGGCCCTCGATGTCCTTGAGGTCGGAACGATCAGGGAAACCACCGAGAGTGCCCGCCCGGCCGATGGCTGGTCCACGCTGTTCTTCGCCGAGGACGCTGCCGAGCACGGCGGCCGGGTCGTCGGCATCGATCTGGACGTGACGGCCGCTCGGCAGGTTCTCGCCGACCACGGTGTGGCCGAGCAGGTGGAGCTGATCACCGGCTCCAGCCTGGACGTCATGCCGCGTCTGATCGCCGAGGGCCAATCCTTCGATGTGATCTTCCTGGACCCCGACAACGACCCCGACTTGGTCATGAGCGAGTACACCTTCGCCCAGGGGTTGATCCGGCCCGGCGGGCTGCTCTTGGCCGACGACATGGACCAGGAAGACCCGTGGGTGCGCAAGGGCCTGGTGCTGATTCCGGCCCTGGCCAAGGCAGGGGCGGTGTACCGCATGGACCGGCGCGAGGCTCCCTTGGGCGGCAGGGACGTCCTGATCCAGGAAGTGAGGGTCTGACCTATGGCACGCGTGAACTTGGTCTCCAAAGACAACGACTCGGGGTTGAGCGTCGATCTGAAGGTGATGACCGACGCCCTGAAACGGCTCGGCCACGATGTGGTGTGGGCGGACTACCGCGACGCCGGGATGCGCGAATGCGACGTGGCGGTGTTCCTGGAGACCACCAGCGAGGCCCTGATGTCCTTCGCGCGCCGCACCGTGTTCGTGCCGAACCCGGACTGCCTTGACGACGACAAGGCGAAGCTGGTCGACCGCTTCGATCACGTGTGGGCCAAGTCCGAGACCATGCGCCAGATTGCCGGCGAACTCCCCGTACGCCGCCTGGTGGTGACCGGCTTCGCCACGCCGGACCGCGCCCAGCCCAAGAAGCGCCGCAAGCACGCGGTGCTGCACATGGCAGGTCGATCCACCGCCAAGGGCACCGCAGCCGTGGTGGAGGCATGGCGGCGGCATGGCGCCGAGCTGCCGCCGCTGGCGATCACCTCGGACTGGGATCTGTCCTTTCTCGGCCTGAGCCTGCCCCCGGGGGCGACGTACCTGGGGCACGTCGGCCGGTCCGAGGCGGCGAATCTGCTGAACACCTACACGATCCACCTGCTCCCCTCCCGGGCGGAGGGCTGGGGGCACGCCATTGTGGAAGGGCTGCTGTGCGGGGCGCAGGTCATCACCACCGACGCCGACCCGATGAACGCGCATGTGCGCCCGGAGTTCGGCTGGCTCCTGCCCGCGGTGGACGAGGACATGTCCGGGCGGGCGCGCTGCAAGCGGGTGGAGCCGGACGACATCGCCGCGGCGGTGAAGCAGGCCGACGCGACGCCGACGAAGGACCGCGCCGCGCGCGCCAAGCTCGGCCGGGCCCACGCCCTCGCGCGCACCGAGGCGTTCCACGCCGCGGTGCGGGACGCGATGGGCGAGCTGCTGGCCTAAAGAGAACCGGCCGTACGAACGACGAAAGGGATCTCCGGGCATGCGCGTGGTCGCCCTGGTGCACTTCTACCCGCCGTACAGGTTGGCGGGGTCCGAGACGATGCTGCACACGATGCTCAAGGCTCTTCAGCAGGCCGGGCACGAGGTGTGGGCCGCCACCACGGACATGCCGGAGGCTCCCGAGCAGTGGACGTACGAGGGCATCCGGGCCTTCTCCGAGCGCCGCGACGGGCGCATCGTTCCCCTGACGCGGTCGCTTCAGCCGGACGTGATCGTGACCCACCACACGCACGCCGCGCTCGGGGTGCAGACGGCCCGGGAGTTCGGCATCCCGTCCGTGGTGCTCCAGCACAACACCTTCGACGAGCACCGTGTGGTGATGGCGATGCAGCCGGACCTGACGGTGTTCAACACGGAATGGATCGCCCGCTCGTGGCACACGCTTCTGGGCGGGGCCCGGTGGATGGTGCTGCACCCGCCGGTGTGGCCGCACGAACACGCGACCCGGCCCGGCGGCGCGGTGACACTGGTCAACCTGAACGAGAACAAGGGCGTGCACGTTTTCGAGCACCTGGCCATGCTCTTTCCCGACGTACCGTTCCTCGGCGTCAAGGGCGGCTACGGGGACCAGCTCACGGCGGGGCTGACGTCCCATACCAACGTCCAGATCATCGAGTCCACGTCCGACATGCGCGGCCGGGTGTGGTCGCGTACGCGGGTGCTGTTGGTGCCGTCGCTGTACGAGTCGTACGGCATGGTGGCGCTGGAGGCGATGGCCAGCGGGATTCCGGTGATCGCTCACCCGACGCCGGGTCTGCGGGAGGCCCTGGGCCCGGCGGGGATCTTCGCGGACCGGGACAAGATGCAGGAGTGGGCAACGGAGCTGCGGTCCTTGGTGCGCGATCCGCAGGCGTGGCAACGGGCCTCGGCTGCGGCGCAGGCGCGCAGCCAGTCCCTGGATCCGACAAACGACCTATGGCAGTGGGTGAAGGCCGTGGAGTCGCTGGCGCCGGTCAAGCCTCTGGCGTCACCCGGCCGGGGCCGCCGTCGTCCGTGAGCCGCAGCCGAACGGAAAGGTGCAGGCGTCGGCGTCCGCGGGCATGCCGCGGCGTTTGCAGGTGTACCAGCCCCACGCGCTCATGGGCTCGTACAAGGTGATGGCCTGGTCAGCGGGTGGTCCTGGTCAGCGTCTTCGCCGGTGCCTTGATCACGGGGGCACGCTTCGGGTCGGCCGGGGCCTGCGGGTGATGGTTGGGCCCCAGCCGTTGGTGCGCCTTGGCTGGTTGGCGGTTGGCAGGAGCCTTCAGGGTCATATCCTCGCGGTCGTGGCGGGAGGTGGGCCTGGTCAGGTCGTGTGTGGGGTTGCTGTCGGCGCTGGAGGGCGTCGGGGAGTTCGGTGCCGCGTGGTGGGCGCCAGTGGGGACGCTCGGCGCCGGTGGGACTGAGGGCGTCTTCCTCGCTTTCTTCTTCGTGTGCTCGCACAGGTGATCGTCGATCGCGTCGGCGAGCCGGGATGCGCTCTCACTGTCGAGTCCGTTGGCGCCGTTGGCCAGCTCGATGGCGATACGGTTTTCGTCGAGCACGCACAAGAGGGTGAAGGTGTTCACCGCGGCAAGGACTTCACGGTCCGTCAACGTCTCCAAGTGCTTCTTCCGAGCGGTGCTGGACACGTCGTACCAGGTGCTGATGACGGCCTTCTGGTGGCTGTTCAGCTTGCCTGCCTTGACGTGGTTGGAGACGTCGTCGGAGTCCGAGGAGCAGCCGGTCAGGGCCACGGCGGCAGCGGCGAGAATGGCAGGGATGAGGTACTTGGTACGCATGGCTGCTTTTGTACCAGTAGCGAAAGGTGATGCTCGTTGACCGCTCTGTACGGGATTGGCCTATTGTCCCTCGGGATCGGATGTTCCCTGGCCGTACGGATCGAGACCTCGGCCGACCTGCACCGGCGTCGAGGAGAGATGCGGCGCCTTCGCGCCCAGGGCGATACAGATGCGGCGCTGCGCGAGGCGGCACGGCGGCCGGACAACGCCCTATTGCTGCTGGCCCTGTCCATGGCGGCCGGGGGCTCGATCTCCGCCGGGCTTCACCTGCTGCTGGGGTAGGCTCACGCGGGTGATGATGGGACAGGCCCCCGATTCCGGCGGGTAGCCCGTGCTCGTGCTCGCGCTCACCGAAGAGGACGTTGAACGGATGAGGTCTGGTCAACCGGTCTACTGCCACACGGAGGCGCTGCCGCTGCTGCCGGATGTGGACGTGGCGGTGACGTACGGGCCGGACGGGGAGAGGGCGGCTGCCGCGGTTGCCGTGGCGGTCCCGGCAGGGCATCACATCCGGCGCATGGCTTCGCCGGTGCATGCCCCGCCGGTGCCGGGGGCATGGACTACGCCCCGTCGATGATGCTGGGGATCAGGGCGTGGAAGGTCCGCAGCTCCTCGGCGGAGCAGCGGATGGAGTGGTCCCTGTCCTGGGTGTTGCGCAGGGCGTAGCCGCCGCCTTCGATCTCGGCGATCTCAAGGCAGCACTTGCCACCGCCGCAGGCGGCGGTCCAGGTGCTTTCCTTAATGGAACTGGTGAAAAGGGCACTGTTCATGACCCGAGTATGACCCTTTTTGTCCCATTTCACCGTATTTTGGTGAGTGGGAGGTGAGGCGCATGATGCTGGCCTCGGTAGACTGGGGTTCAGTGCCGGCATGGATTTCTGCCACGACACCCCTGCTGCTCGCCGGGATCATCACCCGCGCCCTGAACCGTACCACGCAGACCATACGGGAAGCCGTGCGCTCCAACCGGCCGCGGACCCTGCGTCAGCGCCTGCGCTCCCTTGCCCAGCCCACCCCACGCCCGGATCATCGCCACGGCGACGGCCACCACATCGGCCACGACGGCGCCCACCACAGCGAATACGTGGATGGCAGCGAGTAGTGCACTGGCCAATGTTGATCAGACGTTTACCGCTCTCTGCGACTCTTCGTGTGCCGGGTGTTTCGGCCGGGACGCCCGGCAACTCATCGACACAAGGAGAGGCAAGTCCATGACGCAAGAACAGGCACAGCCGACCATCTACACCACCGCCACCGACGTCGACCACTTCATCAGCCCACCCAAGCGCCGAGTCGGCTCGCTGACCCTCATCACCAACTCGGCCGGGGCGGTCCTGATGTGCGAGAAGGACCCGGCCCCGGAACTGCGCAAGCCGTGGTACCACCCTGGAGGCTGCGTGGAGTCTAACGAATCACGCCACGCGGGCCTGGTGCGCACCGCGCGTGCGAAGTTGGGCATCACAGTCACCCCAGGCCCCCTGCTCGTCATCCACCAGATGTTCGAAGAGCCCCACGAGACCCACGTGTCCCTGGAGGGCTTGAACTTCGTCTACGACGGCGGCACCTTGCCCGCCGACACCAAGTTCACCTTCGGTGCCGGCGTGATCGGGGTCCGCTGGTTCATGCCGGACGAGCTTGAAGAACACCTGGCGCCGTTCACCGCATGGCGCACGCGCGCGGCCCTGCGAGCACGGGAGACCGGCGTGGTCGAGGAACTGGAAGGCCACCCGGCCGTCGCGTAGCCCCTTCCCGGGCGTCCCGTACAGGCCCTCGCCGCGACCCCGCGGCGAGGGCCTGTACGGGACGCCTTGGGCCGGTGCCCGATTCGCTGGTTCGCGGCCAACCCACCCGAGTACGCCACTCCGGCAGCCTTCGCATCGCCGCGCAGGCGTACGCGCTCCTCCAGCTCCGTGGCACGCTCTTCGCCCAGCTTTCGAACGCTTGGTCCCGGGTTGGCCGGGCTGGTCCTTGGCCGTGATAGTTACGGTATCGGCGAGGTGTTTGGTGCGGAGCTGAAGGAGGCAACCTGCGAGCATGTTCAGGGAGTTGAACAAAGCCGTAGGCGTGATGGGTGGGTGGAGGAGATACGCGTAATAGCCGCCACATTGCAGCTGAGCGTGACGCTCAAATACGGTGAGTATGCGTACGCTCCGTGATTTGGCCCTGGCCCCGCTACCGGGATCGTCGCTGTCTATGGTGGCCGCTGTCAGTCGGTCGGGCGTGGGGCGGTTGGTGTGGCGTCGCTGGAGCGGACGGCGTATCCGAGGTTCAAGGGGTACGGCCGGAATACGGCAGAAAGGGGCCGCGGCTCTTTACCCGCGAGGATCCTGGTTGGTTTGCGCCTGGTCGCCGCTGTTGAGGTGCCGGTAGAGGGTCGCGCGGCTGACGGCGAGCATCGCGGCCACGTCGTCGACTGATTGACCGGCGTCGATCGCGGCGCGGGCGGCGGCGAGCTTCTTGGCGTCGAGCCTGCGGGGCCGTCCGGGCTGTTTGCCTTTGGCTTCGGCGACCGCACGGGCGTGCGCGGCTCGCTCGCGCATGAAGACCCGTTCCATGTGCGCGAACAGCGCCAGCAGCGCGACCGCGAGCTCGGCCATGGGCGAGTCATCGGTGGTATCGATCGGGAGCGGGTCTTTCAGCGTCTTGATCCCGATGCCTTGCTCACGCAGGTCATGGACGATGTTCAGGCACTCGCGGAGGTTGCGGCCGAGCCGATCAAGGTTGGTCGCGACGATGGTGTCACCGGCGCGGGCGTAGGCCAGTACGGGTGACATCAACGAACGTGTCACCAGCCCCAAATCGGGTGGATCTTCAGCCGTTTGGCGGTTGTGACCTGGGAGTCTCCGGCACGATGTGCGGCCATGAGTCGGCAGCCGGTGAACATGGACGAGTTGGTCGAGCACTGGACGGTGCTCGATGACGAGCTGGAGCTCGTGGCGGGGAAGCGCGGCGGGACGCGACTGGGCTTCGCGCTGCTGCTGAAGCACTACACGCGATACGGGCGGTTTCCCCGGGGTCGGGCAGAGTTCCCGGACGAGGTGATCGCCTTCGTCGCCCGGCAGATGAAGGTGCGGGCGGCGGAGTTCGACTCTTACCCATGGACCGGCAGCACGATCGAGTACCACCGCGCCCAGATACGTGAGCACCTGGGATTCCGGGTGTGCTCGGTGCAGGACGCGGAGAAGCTGACGAGATGGCTGGCGGCCAACGTCGCGCACGCGGAGCGGAGCGCCGACCGGGTGCGCGAGGAGCTGCTGAAGCACTGCCGTGCGGAGTTCATCGAGCCGCCGACGCCGGACCGGATCACCCGGATGGTCCGTTCGGCCTTGCACACCGCGGAGGAGATCTGGTTCGCGCGCATCGGGGGGCGGCTGACGGTGGAGGTGCGGGCCCGGGTCCTCGCTCTTGTCGCCACCGCCGACGAGGCCGGGGAGGACCAGGGCGGTGCCGAGGCGGAGGACGGTGAGTCGGTGCTGTCCCTGGTCAGGGCGATGCCGGGCAGCGTCAGCTTGGAGTCGATGCTGCGGGAGATCCGCAAGCTGACCGCGATCCGGGCGATCGGCCTGCCCGAGTCGCTGTTCGCCGACGTGGCGCCGAGGGTGCTGGCCTCCTGGCGGCAGCGGGCGGCCGTCGAATCGCCGTCTCACCTGCGCCGCCGGTCGGACGAGGCAGCCGTGACGCTGCTGTCCGCGCTGCTGGTGGAGCGGGAGCGCGAGGTCACCGACTCGCTGGTAGACCTGCTGATCGCCACAGTGCGTCGGATCGGCGCCCGCGCCGAGCAGAAGGTGACCAACGAGCTGATCAACGCCTTCAAGCGGGTGTCGGGCAAGGAGAACATCCTGTTCGCCATCGCCGAGGCGTCACTGGCCGAACCGGACGGCGACGTGCGCGAGGTGGTCTTCCCCGCGGTGCGGGGCGGCGAGCAGACGCTGAAGGAGCTGGTACACGAGTACAAGACGAAGGGGCCGGTGTACCGGCGGACGGTGCAGACCACGCTGAAGGCGTCGTACACCAACCACTACCGCAAGGGCCTGATCGAGCTGCTGGGCGTGTTGGAGTTCCGTTCCAACAACTCCGCGCACCGCCCGGTCATCGACGCCCTGGCCCTCGTGCAGCGGTATGCGAAGGCGGGGAACACCACCTACTACCCGCTCGGGGAGAGCGCGCCGGCCTACCACGGCACCACCGGGCAGTGGGCGGAGCTGGTGCACCGGGCGGACAAGCGCGGCCGGCGCCGGATCGTGCGCATGGTCTACGAGGTGGCCACCTTCCAGGCCCTGCGCGAGCAGCTGCGGTGCGTCGACGGCGGTGGCCTCGGACTCCACACACTTCCGCTCGTGGGACCAGAACCTGTTCACCGAGTGGCACTCGCGTTACGGCGGCCGGGGCATCCTGGTGTACTGGCACGTCGAGCGGGGCTCAGTGGTGGTGCACTCCCAGACCCTGCGGGCCTCCGCCTCGGAGGTCGCTGCGATGGTCGAGGGCGCCATCCGGCACGGCACCACCATGAGCGTCGAAGGCAACTATGTGGACTCCCATGGCCAGTCCGAAATTGGCTTTGGAGTCACGCGGCTTTTGAACGTGGACCTGCTGCCGCGGATCAAGCAGATCAACCGGGTGCGGCTGTACCGGCCGAACGCCGGCGAGCCCGGCGCCTACCCGAACCTTCAGGCGGCGTTGACACGGCCGATCCGCTGGGACGTCATCAACGCCAACTACGACCAGGTCATCAAGTACGCCACCGCGATCCGCACCGGCACCGCCTCCACCGAGGCCATCCTCTCCCGCTTCACCCGGGACGCCTCCCACCCGGCCTACCAGGCGATGCTGGAGATCGGCCGCGCGCAGCGCACCTGCTTTGTCGCCCGTTACCTGCTCGACCGGGATCTTCAGCGGGAGATCGAGGAGGGGCTGAACGTGGTGGAGTCCTGGAACGCGGCGAACGCGGTGATCTACTACGGCAAGGGCGGGGAGATCTCCACCAACAGGCGCGAAGAGGTGGAGATGGCCGCGCTGTGCCTGAGGATCCTCCAGGCCAGTCTCGTGTTCGTGAATACCCTCATGCTCCAGGCCGTTCTCGCCGAACCGCGGTGGTCCGGCCTGCTCACCGGTGCCGACCGGCGCGGCCTGACCCCGCTCTTTTGGGGCCACGTACGCCCCTACGGCGAAGTCAGGCTTGACCTGGGATCGCGACTGGAGATCGACGGCACCGACCTGGGACTTCCGGTCAGCGGCGGCGACGCCGGCTGAGCTCGTCGTTTTCTGCCGTGATGCGGGCGGAGGTCTCCTCGCCGAGCTGGACGTAGTGGCCGAGGGTGCCCAGGTGCTTGTGCCGGGATTTGGCCTGGAGCTCGAAGGCGGAGCGGCCCTTCTCCGCGAGGTGCTTGAGTCCGGAGTGCCGCAGTTGGTGGAGGGTGTAGCCCTGGCCGTGCGGGTCGTGGAGCTTGGACGCTTGCTTGAACAGGTACTCCGCCCTCGGGTACGACAGTCGGCCGCGGCCGGTGACCGGGTCGATGTCGGCCAGCGCGGGGGCGCGCTTGCCAGAGGCAGGAGCGCGGCGATCAGCCAGGAAGACCGGCCCGGTGGTCCGCCCGGCCAGCAGGCGCGGCAGCAGGCGGGCGGTGGGGGTCTCCCAGTGGACGTAGGCGGTATCGCCGCCCTTCTCGCCGACCCGACCGCGGCGGAACTCCACATCGAGGTCGGGCACGTCGAGCTCCAGGAGCTCGTCCGCGCGGGCACACGTCTCATAAGCCAGGCGCCAAAAGACCCGCTCGCGCAGGGCGAACCGGTTGTCGGTGAACAGCTTCTCCAGGCGGGCGCGGGGGATGGCCTTGTCCCGGTCGCGGGTGACCTTGCGCCGCTCCAGGCGGCGGCCGGGATCTTGTGTCAGCCAGTCCTGGCGGCGAGCGTAGGCGGCGAAGGAGTTCAGCGCGGACAGATGCTTGTTCCAGGTGTTCGCCGCGCGCTGGTCCCAGCGGGCCATCACCGCCTCGTACACCTCGCACGACAGCTGGCCGGTCGGGAACGCCTCGCCGACGGCGGCGGTGAGACGGGCCAGGGTCTCGGCATAGGTGGTACGAGTGCCGGGATCGTTGCGGAACCGGTCAAGGAACCGGTCCACCGCGACCCCGAGCGGCACGGGGCCGACGGCACGCGGCAGCGGGATCACCCGCGCGGCGGGCTCAGACATCGTCGGCGATGCAGCACATGCACAGCGGGCAGCCGTGGATGGGCGAGGGCGGGCCCATGCAGTCGCCGCAGACCGCACACGCCCGGTGGTCCGGCGCGGGCAGGGGAACGCACGTTTTGCTGTGCTCGGCGTGCCGCTGCTTGGCGGCGGCCTCGCTGCGGTAGTCGACGGCGTCGCCGGGGTCGGTGTGCCCGCACAGGCTGCACGTGAGGGAGCCGCCCGGCATGAGGCTGAACATCCACGCCCCGGGGGCGATGGCGTTGGCACGATCCAGAGTCGCCCGAGCCTCGTCGTGGTCGCCGGCTTCGTCCTGGGCGGCGGCGTGCCGCAGCAGGGTGCGCACGGCCGGGGCGGTGACGGCGGGCTCGGCCGCGCGCAGAGCGACGCCCAGAGCCCCGGGGCCCGGGTCGAGCGCGAGGTGGGTCTGCTGCTCGACCGGCAGATGCCACGAAGCGATGAGAGTGGGGGCGGCGGGCACGCCGTCCAGGAACGGGTCTACGAAGGTGTCCACGAACGACTCCTGGTTGATGTGACACAGAACGTTACCGAGTCGCGCCCCCCGCCGCGGCGGACGTCCGCAGGTCGCCGGGAGGGATCAACGGCTATGTGACACAGAATACTTAATTCTGTGTCACACTGGCTACATGCGACCGCCGATGACGTACTACGGAGGCAAGACCCTGCTCGCCGAACGCATCGGCGAACTGCTGCCCGACCACGGCCACTACGTCGAGCCGTTCGCCGGATCGCTGGCGGTACTGCTGGCCAAGCAGCCCAGCCGCATGGAGACCGTCAACGACCTCGATGGCGACCTCATGTGCTTCTGGAAGGTGCTGCGCGATCGCCCCGAGGATCTGGCACGAGTGTGCGCGCTCACCCCGCACAGCCGCGCCGAGCACGACGCGGCCTACGGCGTCCTGTCCGGCCTGGACGACCTGGAGCGGGCCCGCCGGGTGTGGGTCCGACTGACGCAGGGCCGCGCCGGCACGCTGCGGCGCACCGGCTGGCGCCACTACGTGGACGCTGGCACTTCCAGCACCTCTATGCCCCGTTACCTCGCCGGCTACCTGGAGCGGATGCTCCCGGCCGCCGAGCGCCTGGCCGACGTGTCCCTGGAATGCCGCCCCGCGCTGGAACTGATCGCCGCCTACGGCCGGCACCGCTCGGTGCTGCTGTACGTCGACCCGCCCTACCTCGGCGGGATACGAGACCGCAACTACCGGCACGAGATGACCGCCCAGGCCGATCACCGCGAGCTAGCGGCGGCGTTGCACGCCTGCCGCGCCACGGTTGTGCTGTCCGGCTACGCCAGCGACCTGTACGACCGCGAGCTCTACCCGGACTGGCACCGCTACGAACTGGCCGCCACCACCGGCAACGCATCCGGAGGTGACCGGGACCGCGTTGAGGTGCTGTGGTCCAACCGGCCACTGCGCGCCGAGGTACCGCTGCTACTCGACCTCGGTAACGAAACCCCCGCCGACGACACCCCCGAGACGGCGGCATGTAACGAAACGCTGTGCGAGGCCGACGGGTGCGGCCTGACCGTCCGCCAGCCGACGACCGGGCGCCGCCGCCGCTACTGCTCGACGGCCTGCCGAGTCGCCGCCCACCGCTCCGCCAAGACCGCCACCACCGCAGCCTGACGAGAGCCACGGAGACCCGGCTTCCTCGCTCAGCTGCGGTTTGGGGCTCGTGACACGTTCGTTAATGGCACCCGCAGTAGCACGGCGAATCCGGGGCGTTCGAAGGTGGCGCCGGTCTTTTTGTCCTGGTAGATCCGCTCTGTCGGGATGCCGTGCTTGGTGAGCGCGTCGATCTGCCGGTCGAGATCTTGATGCGTGGTGGACACGCGTGCGTAGCCCAGGTCCATTACGAGTTCTCCTGACAGGTCGCGGGCTATTGGTCGCCGCGGTGTCGGTGGGCTCGTACTCGACAGGCGGTCGAGCAGAAATGGCGCCGGCGGCCGGTCGCGGGCTGTTGGACGGGGTGCGCGCACCCGGGCGCCTCGCATGGCGTTTCGTTACACGAGGTGTCCTTGGCGCTGCCCTGGTTGGGGGTTTCGTTACTCGTCTCCGCCGCGGCGGAGGGTTCCGTAACGGTTGGGAAGGTCAGCGGGAGTACGCCGAGTGTGGTGTCGTCGGCCAGGGGACGCCTGTTCGACGACCCGGACGCGCTGTACCTGTCCGAGTACGGCTCTGAGGATTGACTTTTCCCTCGCCTGAAGACCAGGCGTCCTCGGAGTATCCGGTGACGGTGCCGCTATGCTAATCGCAGGCCCCTTGCGTAGGCCCAAGCCCGTTCGTCTCCGGCCCATGACCGGGGGCGGCGCTGTGGCAGAGGTGCCCGGCCCGAAGGTGGAGCCGGACGGCCGCCCGTGAGCGGCGCACCAGCGCGTGAGTTTTGCCGTGCCCTGTGGGGGCGGCTCCCGTCGTGCTGCTCGTCTCGCGCGCCGGTTCATGGGGCCGCGTGCTGGAGAGAGCATCGTGCCGGAGAATCATCGTAAGAAGGACAAGGCCCGCCGTCGTAAGCAGGCTGCTGGTGCCTCGTACACGTCGGTTGCGGCTGGCACCGCCCATCGCCACGCCGGGCCGCCGATTGAGCCCGTCGACGGTTCCGGGTTCGGTGTCGAGCGCACTGCGGACATGCGGATCGCGTCCGCGTTGATCGGCGCGTGCTTGGAGGGGTGCAAGCCATGCCAGCGGAGCCTGGCGGACAAGGTGCTGGCTGGAGACCGGCTGGTGGTTGCCAGCCTCGCTGGGAGTATCTACGCCGTACTGCCGTCGGCGGGGCTCAACGCCTCGCCGACCGTAGAGGCGTTCTACCCGCTGGCCCGCGACAGCCGCGACGGCGACGGCCGCGAGGTCCTGGCGTATGTCGAAGGTCTGGGCGCGCAGGAGCTGGAGGATCTGCTGGAGGCGACGCTGGACCTGTGGTCCGTCGCCGGGGCGCCGATGCCGGGGGGCAAGGGATGCCGGGAAGAGCCCTCCGGGGCGGATGATGCAGGGCGGGACGATGAGCGGCGGTTTGCCTCGGCGACGTGGTCGTGCGCCTACCTGGTGAGTGCTGGCATGGAGGAGCTGGTGGGCAGAGAGCAGTTGGCCGCGCTTCCCCAGGTCGCGGAGGCCAGCGTGGCGGGTGGCGAGCCGATCGTGTGCCACCTGTGCGACGAGCTGATTGACGTTCTGGCCGAGAGCGTGGTGCACATCGGGCTCACCATCGTGCCGAACTCCGGCGGGGAGGTCGTGGTGCCGGTGTGGACGCACGCCGGGTGTGGCCGGACGCGGGTGTGGGCGTGGTCGGCGCTGGCCCAGGAACGGCGGCGGCGCGGCCTGGACGCCGGTGAGCAGCCTCTGCCTGGGAACGGCCGTCCGGTGGACACGAAGCGCGTTGAGGACTTCACGATGTTCTCGGTGGCCCGGCTGTCCGGCGGGATCTTCCCGCTGCTGGTCGTGCAGCCTGGGGAGCCGCACGAGCACGGTCTCGATGGCTGGAGGGCGGACCTGCTGTCGTACGGGCTCAAGCCGGTCGACCTGAATAATCCTGACCCCGCAGTTGTGCCGGAGTGGCAGGCGCGGCTGGAGCGCGGGCGGCTGACGGCCATCACCCGCAGCGGCGCCGGCACCTGGTACGAGCAGGTGGGCGGGCATCCGACGCCGGGCGGGTGGCGGCAGGCCGCGCGCCGTACGCGCTCGGTACTGCTGCTGGTGGTCCCGGCCGGGACGGTCGATCCGGACGCCGATCCGGACGGGCGGTCGTCACTGGCCCGTGCCGCGCAGGCTGGGAACGTCCTCGGCGGCGTGGTACCCGTGCGGGGGTCTGTGTCGTGAGCGCAGGGACGCAGGTGGGTCAGTTGGACCGGCGCGTACCGCGGTTGATCGCCCAGCCGATGGGGTTCCCCGTGGGCGGGGTCATGATGGCGGCCGTGGTGCTGTCCCCCTACGGGGGCGCAGGGCAGGCCGATGCACTGCCCGCAGAAGCGGCTTCGGCCGCCGTCCTCCAGCTCGGCGCCGCACAGGGGGCACAGCACTTCGCCGTGCACGGCCGCCGCGGTGTCGGTTCGGCGGCCAGTCTTGTACCAGCGGCGCGAGTCGTCGTAGTTGATGGTGGGCACAGTGCTCTCCGTTCCGCGAAAGGGCTGTCACCTTTCAGGGCCGGGAGAGCACCGTTCCGACAAAAAACCTCGCGAATGTGGCGAGCGTCACCGTCCGGAGGCTGCGGCTACGGCTTTCGGGTAGTAGCGCCGGCGCACGCGCTTCTCCACCTCCGTGGCACGCTCCTCGCCCAGCTCCCGAACGGCTTCGTCGCGGCTGACTGCGCGAGTCGGGATGATCACAAGGCCGTGGGAGTCATCGCAGATGGTCTCCGCCCACGTCCAACCCGTCTCGTGCGCGCACGCCTCCTCGCTCGTCAGCGGGCCTTCCACTACGACGAGATCGAGCATGCGTACCTTCACGATGGCGTCGGCCTTGGTGAAGTCGCCGCACCGGAAGCCCTCGATCAGATCGGCCCGGAAGTCGGCGCGCGCCCGGCGGCCGGTCGGGGCCTGGTAGTAGTGGTTGACCATGCCGTCGCCCGACACCACCCACCAGCGGCGTGTGTCCTCGGTGCTCATGTGCTCAGCGCCTCCGCATCGGC
>Ga0105036_100023_pt1 | contig 15065 bp, 18 predicted proteins | sample LS_101metaG_FD_91484 | JGI IMG/M metagenome (GOLD analysis project Ga0105036, IMG submission 91484) | Switchgrass associated microbial communities from Austin, Texas, USA - LS_101 metaG | ecosystem: Host-associated > Plants > Phyllosphere > Phylloplane/Leaf | place: USA: Austin, Texas | collected... | reverse complement strand
CATCAAGACATACTGCACAACCGTGCGAGAATCGCCTCCGATGAACACGTTCTTGAACCGCTTCAGAAGGGACGGCTTCTGAGTCTTTACCTCGTTGGTGACTACCGCCTCGATCTTCTTTTCCTCCGCAGGAGGACGCGACGATTTGGAGTTACCGGGATATTCCGGAGACATGATCCTCGATTCTCGAAAACCTAAAGCCCTTGTGGGGGCTTTTCGGTTTGGGTGGTCATTCAGCGGTCTTGTTGCGGTTCGTGACGTGCTTCTGCCAGAGTTCGACGGCTTTGTCGATCTGGGTGTCGGTGTACTGCGATGTCACGTCACTGACAGCGTATCCGATCGCAACGCTGGCACTTCCGACCGTTACCTGCTGGTAGCGGTTGTCGATGTTGACGTTGTTCTCGATGATGTCTTTGACGATCTTCGCGGTTCCGATGCCCACGATCGTGGTAACAATCTTTTTGACAGCGGCAATCTTCTTCATGCTTCAATCCTCCTAAATGGGGTCTCATTATTGGCCATGTAATTCCTGCGATTGCCGGGCACATTTTCTTGGCGTAACCAGCTGTCGTTTAAGGATGGCGTCTGGAATAGAGGGTGCGAGACCCCGTCCGCGCCGCTTTTTACGGGCGGGCACCTCTCGCGGTCCCCCAACAGTCGCTAGGAATTACTGGTTCTGCTGCTCCTTCCAGGCCCAGGCCTCCATGAGCTCCTGCTGGGTCATGGACTGGAGTTCGACCTTCGTCGGCTGCCGGTGTTCACGCTGGTACGCCGGCCGCTTGTCCTCCGGCTCCTTGAAGGGGTCGATCAGCTTGAGCTCCTTCGCCTTCTTCAAGAACTCGTCGCCGACCTCGTCCGGGATCAGCTGGCGGAAGAACTCGACCATCTTGCCGGCGTCCATGAGCTCCAGGACCAGCTCGTCGAACGCCGGCGAGTCCATGAGCTCGCTCTGGGCTTCCGGCGTCTTGATGAACCGGGCGCCGTCCTCCGAACGGACACCACAAGCGAGCCGGATGATCGCCCGCATCTCGTTGAGGATCGCGACGCCGTCCGCCGCCTTCTCGATCCGCCGCATCCTTGCTTCCAGCGCGTCGGAACCGTGGGCAAGGGCAGCGACTTCGGCCTTGGACAGGTGGAAGTAGAAGTCCTTCTCCTGCTCCTTGCCATTGAAGTCCGTGAACTTGATCGTCTTCTTGAACATGCTTGTCCTTATGAACAGCGGTCGTAACCGGAAATGGGATCGATGTTGTAACCCAGCAAGAAGGCGGGCTGGTCTTTGTATTCGGTCGGTGTGAGCTGGATTTCGAGGAGCTCTTCCGTGTTCCAACCGATCGAATCGGATTCTGCTGTAGCATCGAGACCGATCATTCCGTAGAAGTCGGACAACGAAGCGCAGAAGTAGTTGTTGACCTGGTGGTTGATGTCGTTGACCGCTTTGCGAACGTTGGCGACCGAGTTGCGGAAGTATCGGCCAGATCGTTCATCCAACATCAGAACGTCCGAGCCATCCACGATCAGCAGTTGTTGCGCGGGAGGATTCTTCTCCATACGTTCGCGAGCCAGTTCCGAGCGCATTTTTTCCTCACGCTGGAATCCGAGCGTCTGCAGGGCTTTCTTCTTGTAGTCGGCCGAAAGCTCCTCGGACAGCCTCAGCGCCGCTGTCAATGCTGCGGCCCGACGAGAACCGATCTGGTTCGCCATGATGATCGAGGTGATCGTCACCACACCGACCGCTGCCGGAGGAATGAATTCCTTCCAAACCAGCTGAAATTTCTGTTTCGGGTCGAGTGGGCCGTTGCTTTCGCCGATCGAGACTTCGTTCTCTGCTGCGATGATCAAGGCCGAAGAATATGCTGCTTTGCCCGCAAGAACCGCCGTTGTCACTGTACCGGCCACGCCCAGACCGGTCAGGATCCCTGCGGAGTTATCCGCGATAATCTTCTGGGTGCTGGCCAAGATTGTTTTCAATGTCATTTCGTTCCTCCAGCGAGCCGTTGATCATGCTGTTCATTTTTGTTGACGCCCGACCACAGGCGAATCCCAATCCGAGGAGGATAGCCACGGTCGGTATCAACAGCCAAAGACTATGCACGCGCCATCACCACACGCTTGGTGAGGCCGATCGAGTCCATCTTGAACTCGAAAGACAACTTGTCGTCTTTGACCTGGAAGTCCTTCGTATCATCCACCGACAGGCAGAACGCTTCCTTGTTTTTCGTCGAGGTGATCTTCTGATCGGGCATTGCCGACGTGTCGAAGCTACCGTCCCAATATGACAGGGATTCGCCGTCCTGGCCGACGATGGCGATCTTGATTCGCTTGTCACCGGTGACTTCGGCCGCGAAACGGGTGCCGTCGTTCTGCGAATACCACATGCCCTCGAGGGGCACGAGCGGGAGGACCAGGCCGGTGGGCGACGTTTGAACGGTCGGGTAGGGGAGAACGTCAGCCTTCTTGTTCATCGGCGACCGCGGCGAAAACAGAACCACCGCCAGGAAGCCGAGGGCGATGAGCAGAAGGATCCAAGGGAAAAGGCGCTTGGGCATCATGGCAGTTTCCTTTACTGTAATTTTGGACAAAAATAAGAAGAGGTGATAGTCCAGCGAAAACTATCCGTTAAGCAGCTACCTTATGCTGCCACTCCGGGTGGGGTTTGCACCCACGCATTCGTGTCTCGGAATCCTATTGGATCTCTTCTCTTCATTATATGCCGTGTAAAAGTTGCGAATCAGAGCCGACCAAATATGGCGAACAAAATACTGCCGATCGCCAAGCCGATCAAAGGGCTCAATAACAAGAACAAAAGTACTAGTCCATCGCTCAGATTACGTCGAGAACGATTCCGATGACGCATCCAACCATTCCGATCAGGAGAAGCGGCAAGAAAATGAACAGTAGGAATACTTCAGCGGATGTGAACTTTCTTCTCATTATTCCTCCAAAACCTAAACCCCTTGCGGGGTTGTTGGTTTGAGTGTTACTTCAGTTTGGCTTGCGCGGCGATTTTGGCAACATCGCAGACGGTCGTCAGCAGCTTGTTTGCAGCGATCACAGCTCCGACTGCCGTGACGGTCTTGACGGTGAACTCCGTTGCGATCTCAGCGATCTTGGCGTAGTCCACCGGCTCGGCCGGCGTGGCGTCAGAGTTGGTCGCGGCATCCTTCTTGTCGACGATACTCATCTGGATGGCCTTCTTCTGGAACATGGCTTCTCCTTAGTGGGGTCTCACTATAAGCCATGTAAATTTTGCGAAACCTAAAACCCTTGTGGGGTTATTAGGCTTTTGAGATCAGTCGGTCTGGGTCTTCTCGTTCTTTTTCTCGTTGCGCTTGTCCTTGATGTGGTCGTACGCCTTCATGCCGTAGTTGGTCGCAACAGCGACAGCAACTCCGACGACAACGGCGGCGCCCATGGTCTTGGCAGCGGTGTCGAGTCCACGGAACATGATGTTTCCTTTCGTAGGGGTCTCATTATTACCCTTGTATTTCTTGCGAGCAAAAATTTAAATCCCCGAAAACCCTACGCCCTGTACGGGGGAGGTGTACAGGGCGTAGGGTTCGAGGTCTCTTCGTGTAGCTTGATCAGAGGATCTTCTTCACGAGACCGAATGCTTTCGAGGCGATGATGTGCGTTCGCTCGTGCGTCAGGATGATGACGATACCGGCGAGGTTCGCACCGATCGTTGCCCAGGTTTCCTTGCTGATTCGGTCCGTGACGCGGAGCTCCTTCAGCTTGGTGGCCTGGGCGATGATCGACTTGTACTCTTCGGTGTAGCCGTTTTCCTGACGTGCGAGCTCCAGCAAATGCAGCAGCTGCTCGTCGTAGGCGGTCTCGATCGGGTCTTCACGCTTCTTCAACATGGCTAATTCCTTTCGAGGGGTCTCACTATTAGCCATGTATTTCTTGCGACTACTCGATCTTGTCGGGCGGGACCTCGCGAGTCACGTTGAGGTACAACTTCGTGCCGGCGTTGAAGACCGGGTTTTCCTGATTCACGGAGATCTTGGAGACTTCGGTGCTGCCGTCCGGATTGGTCTTGAACACCAAGTCACCGAACGCCTGCGGATCCTGCTTCTGGAAATTCGACGAACTCTTCTTCAGGATGCTGCCGAGGAACGTGTCCACCAGTGTGATCACGGCGGCCGTACCTTCGGCGGCGCTCCAGTGCAGCACGACGCCGATGCCGAGCACCAGAGCCGCGACGGCCGGGAGGATGACCAGTGCGATATACTTGAGGAAATCGTACAGCTTGGGCGGGATGACGAAGCCGGTGTCACTCAACAGAATATCCTAACTCTTCGAGCCTTTTTTCAAGGCGCTCCAAACGAGAAACTCGTCTACGGAGACGATCGTTGTCCTCGTTCATTCTTTCGCTGTCGACCTTGAGTTCGTTGTATTTGACCTCAAGAGCGGCGTATTTCTCTTGTAGTTCTTTGAGCTCTTCGTCCTGACGCTGGATGGTCTCGATATCCATCTTACGAGCTCGGTTATACGCTTCGGTTTCAGCTTGCGTTTTCGAGTTTATCACTGAGGCGGTGCTCGTGTACTTCGACGCAATTTTCGCTGCCCGACCGGACAAAGCCGCCGAGGCGACACTGATACTGGCCACGATGACCGTAGCCCAGTCAGAGCTGTCCATTATTTCTCACCGCCGTTCTATCGGGGTTCAATAGGCCGGAAACACCCCACCACATGAACCCAAGACACCCCCAAATGATTGCTTGGCCGATTCCTGTCTTAGGAGCACCGAAAAAGATTACTCCTGTCAAATATGTCGCACCCCAACCGGACGATAGCCCAGTCAAGACCATGTACCCCCATGTTTCGGTCACGGGGGGCCACCGAGCAGAAATGATGGCCAGCAATCCAGCTGCTGCGAAGAGCCCGCCCCACACTTGGATCGGGGCGAGCTGCAATACAGCTGCCAGAAACATGTCTCGTGCCGGAGATGGACCGGTGATGACGTATTGCACACCCACGAGAGCGTACAGACTCCCAGCTACCGACAAGATGGTGCTGTGTCTTTTCCACGGACGCAGACCCCAGAAACGAGGCACTCTCTTTATTGAGCCGTTTTCTTCCAGGTCCCTGCGTCCCTGATCCATGGTTCAGCCACCTTCCAGACTCCGCCGGATTTCACGTATGGCACAGCGCGTTTCCACTGTCCTCCAACGAGAATCCGGCTGCCGGCTATCAAAGTGACAGGAAATGCATCAGACCAAGGGCCCCAACCTACCGGATTTCTCGCTCTTCCCCAGAAGTAATATGTTTGACCGGGATTCAAGTTGTAGACGTATTCGACGTACGTATCGAACGTGAAGGTGCCATCGATGACGACGCCTGTCGGATCGGTTCCGTACCTGAACTCGGATTCTACGTTAAAAGGCCCGTCACCTCGATAGGTGAAAGGAAATGACACTCCCACCGATGTCTGCGAAATATCGTAGAATGTTGGTGGATCTGACGGGGGCGGAACTTGCCACGTTACGCCTTCCCCGCGATTCGACCATCCACTCCAACCGAGCGCATTTCGGGCTCGTGCCCAGAAATATATCCGCTGGCCACTGTAGAAGCCTCCAATGACATCGTCGCCATCGGCTCCTACAGTGGCTGTAGGACCATTCCCAGACGAGCCATAACCGATCTGATATTCCAGAATCGGCGATCCGCCGTCGTAGCCCGCACCGAACCCGACATGGAATTGGTTGTCGGATATTGCGTCCACGTACCACAACGTTGGTGGTTGAGGAACAGTAGACCGCTGGATGTGCTGCCAGAAATCAGTCGTTGCCCACCCAAGGCCTGCGCCTTCGATAGTGAACCGAATATCCTGATCGTACCCAACGTACACCGCTCCGAGGTTCTGCCAGTTACCGCCCCGGACGAGGCGATATTTTTGGCGAGAACTTGTTCCATTTGCCGCCCACGACCACCACTGATCGTTGTTCCATGTGGACGATCCCGTTTTGAACCAGAATTCGACCCATCCGCCAGTATCGCGGATCATCATTTGGTTGGGGCCGCCGATGTTGAGAATGTAGTCGGCCATATTTTACCTACGGCAAGATCTTGAAGTAGATGTCCCCGTCGACGCCACCAGCAGGTTCCGCAGTCCCGGAAGAAATGCCTGCGGCCGTACGGTATTGCGACTTGCTTTGAGGGATCAGCCCGAGCAAAGCCGCGATCATGTCACGCGTTCGGTTGATCTCGTTTGCTCCCTCTTTGACCTTACCGCCCGAGCCATCCGGTCCTTCGTCCGGAACCAGGGGTAAGCCCGCAGCAGCGGCTGCATCTCCAACGGCCACGACAGCCTCCTCTCGTTACTGATCGGACCAGTACTCGTCGGAACCGAAGTCGTTCCAGTTGACGTCGTACTTCCACGACTTCCAGGTACCTGGCAATATGGACTGCTTCGTAACCAGCGACGGATACGAGGCCTTACCATTCCCATCGAATTTGATGATTTGCTCAGCCACACGCATGTAAGCTCCGCCGCCGTTGTTAGCGCGAACCTCAACGATGTCGCCGAGATTGTAATCTCGTTCGTACAGATATCCGCCGTTCGGATCGATTTCACCGTCGTAAACGTCGATCGGTCGCGAACGTGTCAGCTCTTCCTGAGCAACCTGCACAAGGTAGTCGTGAATGTCGTAAGGATCCGTCATACCTTCCGGTAGTTGCGTGATTGTCATGACCTTAGATTTTTGGTCAAATCCCCCGGAGGAAAATGTCAATTCTGGAGCCACAGCCACTCCCGTAAGAGTAAGGGTCTCCGGCAGATCTCCTTCAGTGGGATTCTTGTAGGTGTACACCACGATAACGATGTTGAATTCGGCCAGATTGTCGATGTATTCGCTGGTGTTTACCAAATTATCCATGTCACTGGAGAAAATGACTGGCGGGTACATCGTTTGAGCTGTCGTTCGATCGACGCCATTGTAACTTTCAAAATATAACTTTGCGGCGTTGGGATCCTTATACAACCGGAACCCAACGTCATAAGCCTTAGCCACGTCCGTGACAGCAGAATATAGACTTGCCAGTTTCTGCTCCCACAAAATGCCTCCGGGGGAAGGCTCGGGAATATTGCTGGCAGGGTACAAACTGCCCGGAGTGGTGTGATAATCGTTCAGGAACGGAATGTAATCTCCAGGAGAAATAGCCCATCCTCCTGACGGAACACACATCCGCCAAACCATTTCATTTATCAGGGTTAATGGAGATAGCCCGTTGAAATATGTGACAGCACGGAGCATGCCGTCGTGGCCTCCACCGCTCTCTTTCGAAGCTGAGACACGCTGTTCAAGAATATAGACCAGTTCATAACCTTTGATGGTCAGAACCGCGCCTTTTTCTACATCAACTACTTCGTCGATGGAATTCACGCGCATAATGCGCTTCGAATCTGGAATTTGAATCAGAGTATCCGTGGGAAAGCGGTTTTTCATCGACACGGTGGAGGGGGCAACCAGCTGGAAGTCGCCCCGCTCCGCGTACCGTTCAGTCCAGATGAAAGAAATGAACTGGTCGTCGTCGATGAGGTCGATAGGCCGAAGCAAATCGTCCAGTATGTAAATCTCCATCAGAGACCTCCATACCTCACGCGATATTCAGCCGTGTAAGGAATTGGGTCACCTTCGGCGTAGACCCTGAACTGGTTCAAGCCTTCGCGAAGCTCGATCCACGTGGACTGAGCGGTACGTCCATACAGATACGAACTGGACACCCCAGCCCTTGTCAAGGTCACGCCTTTATTCCCCCGGAGCGAACTGACCACAAGCTGATCGCCACTCACAAGGGAACCGGAGAAATCGAATTGCTGAGGGTTACCACCCTCGTCGGAGCTGTAAATCGAGAAATCACTCACTGCTCGATTGAAGTCGATTGTCAGCACGAGACCTGCCGGAACAGTTCCGGGGTAGTCAATTTCCGTATTCGTGGAATCGCTGACCGTATGACCCTCGAGAGTCACCATTTGCGGATCGATGAAATCCGGTTTGTAACACATGATGGAGATGTCGACATCGGGATCCTGGTCAAATCGAGGCGAACTCATTGATTCGACGACGCCGGAAATATCGACATACAATCCGGTTGACAAGTAAAAGCGCAGGGAAATCTGCGCCTTCGTCATGAACCAGCTGTACAGATCGTTCCGGAGCTCCGAATATCCCTTGGGATTGAAATCCGGATCAAGATCAAGTTTGATTTTCAAATTTCTCGGCCCGAGTTTTGCCGACTGGAATTCTTCTCCGTCAGACCCGGCATTGTTCGTTGAGACGAGGATTGCTTTCACCGGATCCAGGCCGTCGATATCCGCAACCTGATAGGGCCCGTCGTCTTCCTGCATCTGCAGCGTGAGAACGTTACCTCTAGCGTTTGTGACGTCCACTCTGTCGAGAAGCATTAGGACCCTCCATCCCTTGCCTTAGAAATGAGATTGTTGGTTTGCCTGTAAATCTCCACCTCAGACAGAGCCTTCGGCGAATAGTTATTCTGCTCGAACTTGTAGGTCGGAGCCTGCGTTTCGTTGGCGGGTTCGCCGTCGTCCGTACGGTTCGCTTCGAAACCGGATCCTGCGGACTTGGCGCTTCCATAGGATCCTGTAACATCGAACTTCGGCATGTTCAGAAGATCTTCGATCGTACCGGCATCCTTCTGAACCCTACTCAAGTCCAGAACCGGCGTGATCGTTGGATTGAAGTCCATCAAATCGGTGCCCAGGGCCCTGCTCAAACCGTCCAGTGTCTTGCTCATGGAATCGATCATTGTCTGACCCACGCCAGCACTCGCTTCTTCGGCCAACGAAGCATTGTCGTTCAGACTATTCACGACACCAGCAATCATCATGGTGCCCATCCAGTAGAATTCCCTCGAGGGCGAGTGAATGCCCAAGACGCTCAACGCGGTGTTGAGCATACTCTTTGCGATTTCGCCCGCCTTAGCAGCGGCTCGCCCGGCCAGGCGTCCAAGACCGCCAACGACGCCATCGATCAGCGCGGCAGCCAGGTTTGCACCGGCATTTTCAAGAGCTCCACTACTTGCGCGGATTTGTGCCGTCATGGAGTTGATGAAAGCGATAACCGACATTGTGGCAGCAAGCGTGATCTTCGGCAAGGCGCCTGTGACGCCCTTGATGAAGGCCACGATAACGTCCGCGCCCTTATCGATCAATTCAGGAAGCTTCTGGGAGATACCTGTCAGAATTGCGTTGGCAATCCTGAAGCCAGCGTCTACCAATTTGGGGATGGACTGAAGGATCTTGTCCAGGAATAGGAACAACAGCGTCGTCAACGCCGTCAGGATCTTCGGGGTGAGCCTGACGATGGCATCGATGATCGCCTCGAGCACGGTTGTCATCGCATCGAGCATTGCGGGACCGGACCTAGCAATCACTTGCGCGAACGCGACGATTGCTTCGCCGATCCTCACGGCAACGTATGGCAAGGCATCTGCCAAACCCTTGACAAGGGCCACGACAGCAGCCGTGCCCGCAGCACCTGCAGCCGCAAGCACAGTCATCGCGGTAGCGAACGCCAGAACACCCACGCCGGCCGCTAAGACAGCAATGCCGAGAATCCCGATCGAGATCGCCAAAGCAGCGATCATTGGTACAACAGGCGTCAAGAGAAGACCGGCCAAGCCGATCACGACGAATACACCAGCAAGAGCCGTCAAGCCAGCGGCAATGTCGCTCCAACTCATTGCACCGAGAGTCTTCAAGACCGGAGCAAGAACGCTCAATGCGCCCGCCATCACGAGAATGGCTGCGGCTCCGGGAAGAGAACCTTCGGCCACGATCATGGCAGCGACCATCAGCGTCAAAGAAACCGCCAAAACAGTCAAACCGGCCGCAATATCCGACCAGCTCATCGAACCCATCTTCTTGAACGCGTTCGCCAAGATTTCAAGGGCTGCCGCCACAATCAGAACGCCGGTAGCTCCAAGCACGGAACTTGGAGGGAGAGCCCCGATTGCCAGTGAAATAGCTCCCAGCGACACAGCCATAACTGTGAGGCCCTTAGCGATTTCCATCCAAGACAAGCCGGACATCTTCTTCACTGCATCAGCAATGATTTCCAGCGCGGCGGTGACAATCAGAACACCAGTCGCCTTCAGAACAGATCCGGCAGGGATCAAATTCATGGCGCCAACGATGAGACCCAACCCGACGGCAATCCCTGCCATGCCTCGAGCCAGTTGCTCCCAGTTGTATTTGTCGAAGTCGCCAACCGCACTAGCCAAGATCTTCAAGGCCGTAGCGAGAAGAATGATTCCTGCGCCGGATGAAATTCCGATCTTTCCTGCTTCGGCGAATTTGGTAAAGAGTGCAAGGGACGCAAGCAGTACGGCGGTCCCTGTCAAACCCTTCGCCAACCCGGCCCAGTCCATTCCAGACAGTGCTTCGACCGATTCCACAAGGATTCGAACCGCCGCGGCCAGAAGAATCATTCCAGCACCGGCTCGGACCATTCCCGGAGTCGAGGTATCGAGCGAATTCGATGCTACGACCAGCGCAGCAAGAATCACTACCAGCCCGGTCAGTCCCTTAGCCAGTCCGTTCCAATCTGTCCCGGAAAGTTTGATGACTGCGCTAGCCAAAACATCGACTGCCACAGCCAGCAAGATCAATCCCGCAGACATTACTCCTATTTTGAGCGCTGAGCCACCCGTACTGAGTTTGTTGAACAATGTGAATGCCGCAGCCAGCTGACCGAACATGACTGCAATCGCAACGGAAGCTCGCGTCAAACCAGCAGCATCGATCTTCGAAAGGCCGATCATTGCCAAGGTCAACACAGCAATCGCAGCCGCAATCGTCAGCAACGCAGTAGCATTCAAAGCATTTTGCATGCCGTTCAGGGCACCGGTCAGACCTTCGATCGCGTCTTTAACTCCGTCAAGGAATCCGCCGTCGACCTTGAAGTCCTTGAACTTCGAGATCAGATTCTTGATCATGACGAAGAAGCCAGCGAACAGACCGGTGTTCACAGCCTTCAGCATCGAGTCGAAATCGAATCCGCCGGCGAATACTCCGCCGATGGCGTCGCCAACGCCCTTCGCCCAGTCAACGACCTTGCGGGAGATTTCGGAAAGCTTCGCGCCGACTCGATCGAGGAAGTCTACCAAGCCATGCCATGCAGACTTCAGTTTGTTGACAAGAGCTTCCGCCGGGCTCAAGGAGCCCATGAGGTCGCCAATTCCTTGCTGAGCTTCTTCTGCGCTATCGCTCGTACCCTTGAACAGGTTTCCGAGCAGCTTGGCCAGCGTCTTCAGAATGTTGATCGGAACTTGAAGGATCTTGCCGAGACCCTCGAAGATTTTCCCGAACAGATTTCCGTCCTTGATTGCGGCATGCAATGCAACCAAGAAATCGCCGATGTTTCCGGTGAAGGACAGCAGACCTCCGCCGGCACCGGTCATCTTTCCGATCAAATCGAAGAAGAATTTGACTCCGGCCTTCAAGAGCTCCCAGCCGATGCCCAAGATCGCAAAGAATCCGGCGAAAGTCCTCCGGAGGTTATTTGCGGTATCGGATCCGAGCTTCAGCTTCGCCATGAAGTCTCGGAACGCGGCAGTCATGTTGTACAACTGCTGAGCTGTAGTGGCGGGGAATATCTCTCGGAATGCGTCCTTGATCGGTGTCAGGAACGACAGGAGCGCGTGAAACGCATTTGAGATGCCGTCGATCAGAGCCTGACGACCACCGAGATCTTTCCAACCTTGAAGAAGCTCATTTCGTGCCTTGGCGGAGTTCTGGATCATTCCGCCGAGGGTATTGCTGACGTCCGTGAAGAGCGATTTGGCTTCGTCGAAGTTACCGAAAACAATGCCCCAGGTCTGAGCCCAACCAGATCCCACTGCTTCTCGCAGCGTGTCGATCAGCTGGGTCATGGTCTTGACCTTGGTGGCGGCGTCCGTAGCCGTCCGGCCCATTTCGAGGATCCCAGCGATCTGCTGCTGGTTATATCCCATCGACTTGAGCTGGTCCGCCGTCAATTCGCCAGTGAACTTGCTAAGCGTCTCCGTGAGGATACCGCTTGTCAGCCAGCCCTTCTGGAGACTGAGTCGGAACGATCCTTCGTCCTTGATGAACTGATCGACGGCGACGCCGTGCACACGGGCCGTTTCGATCAACGCATCCTGGAAAACCTTGCCGCCCATACCGGCGTTTACGACTGAGTTCCAGTCCTCCAGAGTGACCTTACCGGCGGCAAGAGCCTGGGAGAGCTGATACATCGCCGAAGAAGCCTGTTCGGCACTGGATCCCGAGACGGCAGCCAGGTTGGCGATACCTTTGATCGCATTCGTGGCCACATCAAGGGTGACGCCCGCAGCAGTGAAGGTACCAATGTTCCGAGCCATCTCGGAGAAGTTGTAAATCGTTTGGTCTGCGTAGTGATTCAGATCGTTGAGCTTGTCATTGACTTTCTGCAGACCTTCGGCGCCCTTGAGACCGGTGTTTGCCAGAATCGTCTGGATGGAATTCAGATTCGTTTCGTATTCGTGGAAACCTGCAAGAATCGGTTCGAACGAAAGGGAATGTGCCAGCTGAAGACCGGCATTGACACCCTTGTTGACAATATTGGACAACGCGGTAATCGCTGCAACTTGCAGTGCGGTGAATTTGGAAGCTAGGCCGCCAACCTGCTCCTGCGCACTAGCAGTAGAGAATCGACCGGCCGTCGCATTGACCTCGTTGAGACCCTGGGAGGCTCCCTCGAGTCGCAAGGCTGCTTTCAACTGGTCCAATTGCTTCAGGGTCGAAGCGATGCCAGTACTGAACTGCGCACTGTCGAATCTCATCCGAACAATGCGTTCATCAATGCTACTCATGCAGAGGTCACCGCCTTCCATACAGTCTCTGCGATCTGATCAAAAACAGGTCGCATGGCCGGGTTGATGTAATCGCGTCCTTGAACGTAACCGCCGGTTCCCGTTCCGTGCCCGTACTGAATCATCAAGGCTACGGGGAAACCTTCTTCCACATCCGAGTTTGTCCAGCCGATCATGATCCCTCCGCTGGACTTTTGGATTTCAAACCCCCAAGAATTAGCAGATAATCCTGAGTCTCTCGGGGTTGCCTTTGCAAGAGCCGCTACGCCTTGCTGGGCTGCAGACTGCAGGATCGAGTCGATCTTCAAGTTCCGCATATCACGCAGAAACTTTTCAGTTCGATCGAAAGAGCCCTCGGACGAGAAAGATATAGCCACTTATCCTCCTCTTACAGGGGGCGCTCCCATTTCCATTCCACAAACGATGAAACGTACGGCTGCTGCTGGATCGTCGGACTTCCGGGGCCGTCCTGGTACACGGCCACTTCCATGTAATCGCCCACAGTCAACGGCACGAAAGCCGAAAACATGGCCGTCGTGTCTGCAGAACCACCACGCGTAATACCACCGCCGAGGTAATCTGCTGCAACATTTCCGTTGAAGTACGGTTCGATGAAGAACCGAGCTCCGCTCGTTCCACCGTATGATGCCTGCATTCGAAGGGTGTAATACCCCGTTCGACGGCAGTAGCACCGAGTGATGTTGGCGTTGCTCCATTGTTCGCCAGCGCCGAGAGTGTCCTGATTGTTCGAGTATGGCCTGGCTGGCGTATCCGCTGCATCGAGCTTCATCGTGACGAAGAAGCCGCTGGCGAGCGTGTTGTCGCTTCCTTCTTTGAAGTTTCGCCGAAGCAGCGGAGGCGGGCTGAGAGCCACATTCACCACTTGCCACGTGTTCGTTCCCGTCTTGACCAATCGTGCGGAACTTCCGCCGCCGTACAGCAACAGATGACCGCTGATCGTCACACCAGATCCGGGGGTCAGTGCCGCAACGCCCTTGCCGGTGGAAACGACATCGATGAACGAGCCGGTAGGAAACGCCACAGAGCTGTTCGGAGGCACCGTGACGGTGACATTCGGCGTGTAAGAGGAGTTGTTGACAACGACGATCTTGCCGACGTCGGTGAGGGCCAACGTGACGTTTGCAGTCGCGGTCTGACTGATCGGAGCCGAAGTCAACTGACCGAGATTCACCGCATCGTCAGTCGCTGTGCCAGCAGCCACCTTCGCTCGACCGTCCGAAAGACGTTTAATGACCTTGTCGGCGGTAGCCGCAGTGGCCGTGTCGGCGAATTTCACGAAATTTTCGGAACTCTGCCCATCCAGCAGATCCGAATCCGCTGCTTTGCCGAGGATGGGAAGATATTGCGAGTCGAAAGCTGCGTCCAGCTCGGACCAGGGGCTCGTCCCATTTCCGATCTTGATGATGCCCGTGTCGGTGGTAACACCGATTTCTCCGGCCGCCAAAACGTAGCCGGAAGTGTTCCAAACAGCCTCGGTGGCGCGCCGCTGCTGCATACGTGTGCCCACTGCCATTACAGCGCACCTCCATCGATGGTTTCTGTGACTGAAGTAGCGGGGGTACCCGCGTCGTAGGTGGCAAATACGGGCGTGTACGGATCACCGGCGTCGTACACAGTGTCTTCGAATGAATCGAAGAGAAAGAGAAGCGCTCCAGCATCGGGAAGCGCAGCGTCAGTTGTTTCTGTGCCGTACAGAATATCTTCGATTGTTTGCAGCAACTCTGCTGGAACGTCTCGGGAATCAATCCAGAAATGCGCCGTAGGACGATAGCCGGAAACCACCGCCGGAGTGGCCGAAACCTTCCAGTTGAATGTCATTGGTTCAGCATTGTTGGTCAGAGTCTTGTACCCGTGATCGGACGGCTCCGCCTTGAGATTATAGAGAAAATGAATTTTGTACCCGTGAGTCAAACCATCAACATCGTTTCCGATCTTGGATCGGTAGGTCATGTTGAACGGCCGACGCCTTTGCTGAGTGAGTCGCAAACCGTTTTCAGCACGGTACGTACCATCGCAGCGCTCGAACTCCACCGGATACGTATATGCTTCAATACTGGCTGCGAAATCTTCAGGGGAGGTACGGTTCCCGATTTGAATTCCGTCTCGATATCGAGGTTTCGTTTGCCCACCTGACTGAGTCTGGTTGACGTTTATCAAACCAGGCCATGGAACTCCAGGTTTTCCGGGCACATACAAAACGCCTCGAT
>Ga0105036_100022_pt1 | contig 15119 bp, 18 predicted proteins | sample LS_101metaG_FD_91484 | JGI IMG/M metagenome (GOLD analysis project Ga0105036, IMG submission 91484) | Switchgrass associated microbial communities from Austin, Texas, USA - LS_101 metaG | ecosystem: Host-associated > Plants > Phyllosphere > Phylloplane/Leaf | place: USA: Austin, Texas | collected... | reverse complement strand
TAGAAGCCTCGGCATCGTCGCGCGCCGGAACCCACTGTCAAGGGCTGCCGCGTCTTCCTCGGCTGACCCAGGGTCGCGGATGCTACCCCGGATGCGACAGATGAAAGCCGGCCGGTCGAACAGGCCGTCCATCGTCTCACCGGCGCCGGGACCACGGGTGACCATGACCATCCGGTCCGGCTTGTCTGGCAGTGGTGACCCGTAGGTCGGCGAGAACTTCAGGCCCGGCGCCTGCTGTCGAGCCCAGTCGATGAACTGCGACGTGGTGATCACTACGACCTCCGACGTCGTCGTTCACGCGCGCTGACCCGCGGCGCCAACGGGGCGCGGTCGTAGACCACCGCCCCGTTGGACCGTACGATCGGATGACCAGAGCTGCGCAGAGGCGTCAGGTCGACGGGTGCCCGTGAGAACACCTCGTCAGCCATCTTCTCCATGTTGTCGGCCATCTTCTCGTCCAGCGTGCCGTCCAACACGCCGTCCGCCAGGTGCGCCGTGAACTCTCGAGCGTGTGAGAGCAGAGGCTCACTGACGAAGTTGGGACCACCGCCACGCGGGTGGTTGAGCTCCTGATGCACGTGCTGGTACGCGGCGTACGGCTGGTTGACCACGATCAGGCCCTCGAGCTCACCGACCCCGACCCTGTGCTCCAGCTCGTCCAGCCGCGACCGCCAGGTGCCGGCCATCAGTCCTCCTCACCAGCCAGACGGCCACCGTCCAGGCCCACGTCGCTCGTACCCGAGGGCGAAGTCCTCGAGGCTGAACAACGTGCCCTGGTACTGGTTGACGACCGCGATGTTGCCGGCCGTCGAGCCGCCTGGCTCTTCGCCAGACTCACCCGGGTACAGCTCTGCCTTTCCGGCTGCGATGTCCAGCAGCAGGTACCGGGAGCTCTTGTACCGTCGGATGACGGGATCCTCGTCGGTGATGTCCACGCTCTGGTAGTGCGAGAGCGTGGCATCGTAGGCGGCGAAGTCAGTCGTGATCGTGGTGATCACGTCCGGCCACGGCTCAGTGAACGGCACGCTGTACCGCACACTGAGCCGGGAGTTCACCTCCGACGTGGCGCGAGCCGCCGCCTCCTCGAGAACTGTGTTCTCAAGGAACGCGGCAGAGCCCTCGTCGTCCCGTTCCTGTGGGTCGAGGACCTTCCTGATCCGGTCCGGCGTCGTGTACGACGCCATCGCCGGCTCAGACCGTGCGACGTGCGCCGCGGGCCGGCTTCTCCGGCGGTGGCGGCGTCTTGTCGCCGTCGCCCGAGTCGTCCGAGCCCGAGCCCGAGTCGTCCGAGGACTTGTCCTCGTCCGAGGACTTGTCCTCGTCCGCCTCGCGCTTCTCGGCGTCCGACTTGGACTCGATCGCGCCCATCTTGAGCAGACGCTCGGCGACGTCGCCCTCGAGCTCGATCTCCTGGCCGCGCTTGGCGACCTTGCCGGCCGAGTCCTTGTCGGGCCGCGGCAGACTCACCGAGTTGTGCTTCACCACGTAGGTGGCCATGACTCAGTCCTCCTCTCAGGCCGCGGGCGTGTTGACGCCGGTGACCACGGTGACGCACTTCGGCTGGTCGAGGCCGACCGCCGAGGCGCGCTGGATGTCGGACCGCCACGACTTGCGCGGCTCGTCCCGGTACAGCGCGGTGGCCTGCAGCGGCAGCTCGTCCGAGATGAACCCGGCGCGACCGCGCTGCATCATGATGAGCGTGTCGTCGGGGCACCGCGGCGAGACGAGCACGTCGTAGGTGAGGATCCGACTGGGCATCTTGCCGGTGTAGCGCAGGTTCTCGTCAGCGATGTTGCCACCCTGGTACACGGAGTTGAAGTCCCGCTGGGTGGTCAGGTCGAACTCGGTCTCCGGGTTGCAGATGATCGTGTCAGCCCGGAAGTTGAGCTCGTTGCCGTTGACGTCCTTGGCCCGGTTGATCTCGTACGCCGCGGACAGGAGCACCTTGCGGATGTCCGTGTCCTCGTCGCTGAAGCCGGTGGTCGTCGACGTGTGGTTGATCCCCGAGTGACCGAGCACGTAGTCGAAGAACACGTCGTCCCACACCTGGGTCATGCTGTTGCGGACCTGGGTGAGCGACACGTTGACCGCGTCGATCGCGTTGCGACGGAGCGTCTCGTCCGAGACGAGGATCGCCATGGGGCGCTCCTCGCTGTAGACGTTCTTCGGGGTCCCGCGGCTGGTCGTGTAGATCGGGACCTCGCCGTACTCAGCCCGAACACGGGCGACGCCGTCCGCGAACAGCGGCGTCTCCTCGTCGAACCGGACGACGCCGGGGTTCGGGCCGGCGGCGCGGAGCACCGCGTCGGCGACGAATCCCTGGTCGAGCATGGAGACGACGATCGCCGGGATCCGCATGGGATCCTTGACGAAGTCGTTGACTGTGATCCTGGGGCCGTCGTTGGACGACACGTAGGGAAGCGGCGGCATGCCGTGTTCCTTCCTCTCCTATGTTCCTTGGTGCCGTCAGATCAGGCGAGCAGCCGGATCCGGCCCTTTGCCCCGGCAGCGACTCCGCCGGGCTCGGTGCAGATGCCGACGATCGACGCCGCGTCGGGCGTCGCGCCAGCCGGCGTGACCTGACCGTTGGCCGCGGCGATCAGCTTGGCGCCGAACGTCGCTGCGTTGGTGTAGGTCACCTTGATGTCCACCGGCGAGTAGTAGACCGCGACGTGCGGTCGTGCGACGGTGAAGTCGAGCGGGGTGTCGGACCCGGCGGGCTTGGCGTCAGTCGCCGCGACCCCCAGGACCTTCAGCGAGCCCGCGGCAGCCGGCTTGATCTTGCCGGTGGTCCCGTCAGGCTCGACGAGCATCCCGCCCGTCACGGCGACGTTCACCTCGAAGGTGTCCGGCCCGTGCTGGAGCGTGTAGTGCACGCCACTCATGGTTGGCTCCTTGTCTCCTCATCCAGCACCCGGGCACTCAGCCGAGGCGGAAGCTCTTCATGACGTCGGTGACGAAGTTCTCGCGGTCGCTCACGACCTGCTTCTCCTCGTCAGTCGGGTCCGCGATCGCCAGGCCCTCCGGGTTGGAGAGGTCGAGGGCCCGGATGGTCTTGCCGATCTCGGCGAAGACCTCCCGGACGACCTTGCCGGCGTCCACCTTCTCCTTCTTGCCGTCGGCGTTCGACAGCTCGATGACGTGACCAGAGCCCTGCAGGAGCGGACGAGCGAGCTCGATGATCCGCGGGGGCAGGCCGGCCAGCTTGGCGAGCGAGTCACGCTCGCTCTCGTACTCGGAGACGTCCAGCTTGCGCTGCATGCGCGCGAGCTCGAGGACGGTCTCCTGGTGACGGGCGTTCGCCAGCTCGATGGCGCTGAGCCCGTCCTTGTTCGCGGCCGCGATCGGCTCCTTGACCTGGTCGGCCGGAGCGTCGCCGCCGTCAGCACCCTTGTCGATGGTGCCCTTGACCGGGGTCACGACGTCGGACTCGCCCTCACCGTACTTCTCGAGGAGCGCGTCCAGCTCGGCGTCCGAGAGCTTCTCGAAGTCGATCTTGCCGTCCTTGGTCCGCGGCAGCTTGGACTCGTCGACCACGACCTTGTCGTCAGCCGGCTCGTCCTTCTTGTCCTCGACCTTGTCGTCCGCCTTGTCGTCCGCCTTCTTGTCCTTGGCGTCATCCTTGGCGTCGTCGGCCTTGCTGTCCTTGCCGAGCATCTTGCCGAGCAGCCCGTGCAGGGTCTCGGCCTCCTCGGTGGACAGCCCCTTGACCTTGGAATCGGTCACGGCTTCCTCCTGGTTCTGCCCGGCCGGGTTGGCCAGGTCGATGACTTTCGTGATGTCGTTCGAGAGCTCGATCGGCTCCCAGTCCTTCATCCCCCCGACCACGGGGTCGAACGTGGCGAGGACGTGGTTGAGCACGGCCGGCCACACCTTCCCGTCGTTGTCGACGCGGCCCTGCAGGGCACGGATCGAGACGGGGAGCCTTGGGTTGTTCTCGATGAGCTCGAGGGTCTTCTGGTCGTCCGGGCGGATGAGGCCGTACAGCCCGTCGTTCGCGAGCTCCAGCCCCATGACCTCGCCGACCGCGTGGTCGACCGCCTGGGTGTGCTTGTTGTCCGCGTCGGCGAGCACCAGCGGGACGGTCGGCATGACGCCGGCGTTGAACGCCCGCACCAGGTTCATGCCGAGCTCACGGTCGAACGTGTACGTGCCCTCACCGTCAGCTCGGACGATCTCGCCGAAGCGGAGGATCTGCTTGCGGTAGAGCTTCTTGCCCAGCTTGGTCGCGGACTCGTCGACCCACGGGGCAAGGACTGCGACGGTCATGACTTCTCCTGGGCATACGAAGAGGCCCGAGACGTTGGCAGCGTCCCGGGCCTCTTGGCTGGCGGTGTTCTAGATCAGGAGCTGTGGTGCTCCGCTACGTACTTCTCGTACGCCTCGACCCCGTCGTCGCGCAGGATCTTCATGGCCTCTTCGCTGTACCGGGCCGGGTTCTCCTGGTCCGTGGGATCCGACACCGTGATGACGGGCTCGTCGTTCCAGATGCGGTCGTGAGCTTCATTCATTCGGGACTCCTAGGTCAGCACGGCCGACAAGGCCATGACTTTCGTATCCCTATCATACCGTACCATGTTCGAAAGTGCCAGGGCCGTCTTTGCGGCGTACCGCTTGGCCCACTTCTCCCGCCCGTTGACCCGCAGGAACTCCAGGCCCTTGGCCGTGTATCCCTCCGAGCTGACCTGCTTCGAGACCGGGACGATGCCCGACTTCGTCTCGTTGAGCGGGGTCGGCACGACGGTCGCGGTGATGTGGCGAACGCCGGCGGCGTCCGTCATGTCCCTGCTGATCATGAACGTAGACCCGCGCGGCAGGATGAACTCACGCTCACCTGGGTGCGTGCCACCGTCGTCGAACAGGCCATCCACGGAGACGCCGTGGGTGCCGGCCGGCACGAAGATGTGCATCTGCACGGTGTTGCCGAACGGCTTCCCGAACGCCGTGGAGACGAAGCCCGAGTCCTGGAGGAGCTTACCCTCCAGGCTGCCCTTCGGCAGCACGTCGTTGGCGAGCCCGCGGTTCACGAACATGGGCTCGCTGGTCTTGTAGGCCGCCGCCGCCGTGTCGAGGTTGTGGATCTTCTTCTGAGCCGCGGCGTCGATGTGGCCCTGGCCGCGCAACGGGTCGTTGAACGGATGCGACGACGCCGTGTACGACCGGGCCGCCGACTTCGCCGTGGACGGCATGCTCACCTTGGCCGCGCGGTAGTGGCTCGCGACCTCGTGCTCGTTGGGCAGGTACCGTCCACGAAGAGCGTCGCCCTCAGGCGTGCCCTGGACGTACGGGTGGATGCCCTCGAAGATCGCGTCTAGCCCGATCGGCCGAGTCCCGTTGTCCTTGAGGTCGAGCGGCACGTCACCGCCGGCCGCCGTGTCCGGCGTCGGCTTCGGGACCCGCGGGTTGTTCTCCAACGACTTCGCCTTGGCGATCGTGTCGATGTTGAGCGACGTCTGCGTGCCCGGCTCAGGTGCAGGGCCACCCTTGGTGTCGACCCACTTCTTCGTGCCGTCCGGGTTGACCTGCAGGAGCATGGTGGACGTGTTGTTCTTCTTGGCGTACTCCAGGCTGTCCGTGTACTCGAACGACTGGTCCTTCTTCATGAGCGTGTACATCGGCTTGTCGTGCGCTTTGGCGGCCTTGGTCGCCTCGGTCACGCCACCAGACCCGACCATTGGTGCACTCGAGGACTTGTTGATCTCGCCAAGTGTCGTCATCTTCGAAGTACCGTCAGGACTCACGACGAGAACGTCAGTGTCTGAGTGCGCGTACTTCGACGACGGTGGTTGGTCCTTGTGGATCGGATAGCCCATCGGTCCCTGGTAGACGTAGTACGTCTCGTCGAACTTCTTCGCCTTGAACGAAGCTGATGCGACCTCGACGTCCCAGGCGCCTTGATCGACGTCATCGGGCGCGATGGTCGTCATCTTCTTGAGCTTGGCAACCTTCGCTGCGTGGATCTGGTCAGCGGTCATGCCGGCCGTGGACTCGACGGGTCCGTTGTTCTTCGGCGCGTAGTCTGCACCACCGCCTGAGACCTTGGGCTTGGCCGGCTCGGCGAACACCATGTCCTTCGCCTTGGCTGGCGGCACGCCAGCTGCGACCAAGTCGTTGTACTCGGACTGCTTGTGCGGAGTCCACTCCTCGTGCGTGCTGCCGATCGGCTTGTCCATGTGCGCCTTGAGACTGGCGACCTTGGCGTGGTGCTCGTCGAACTCTGCCTCGGTCAGGGTCGACGTGCCCCACTCCTTCATGTGGGCGACCATGGCCTCCTGCTTCAGGCGACGCATCTCGAACTTCTGCCAGTTCTTCGAGTCCGGCGCGTGCTTGGACTGAGCCGCGACCGTGAGGTCGTGCGCCCGCTGCCAGTACTCGACCGAGTTCTTCTTGATCGGCTTCTTGGGGCCCTGCGGACCGTCGAACTTGGCGTTGAACCGCTTCGCCTGGATGACCTTGGCGGCCTGGATGTCAGCCTTCGTGATCGGGCTGCCGATCGGCTTGTTGAAGAACTTCGCGCCCTCAGGTGTGCGCACGTACCGCGTGAGCTCGAGCACCCGGACCAGCGTGGCTGCGTTCGCGGTGGCGAGCGAGCGACCACGACCAGCTCGGCGCTTGCGCTCCATGTTCGCCAGGGCCCTGATCGCCTTGGCCCGGGTCTCGGGCTTCACGTCACCGCCGCCTCGCGCCCATCGCCGCAGCGTGGCCCAGGCGGCAGCGATGGCGTGGCTGTCGCTCATCCCCTGGCCCTTGAGGTGCTCAGCGATGCGGCGAAGGTACGGGTCGAGGCCGCCGGCCTTCTCGACCCAGTTGCTGCGGCCGCCGCGCTTGTTCGTGAGCGGAACCTTCGCCATCACGCAGTCTCCCGCTTCTGTGCTGGCACCTCGCGCGCGAACGACCACGACCCGTAGCCGAGCACGCCCACCATGACGACGCTCACGAGAAGCTGCCACGTGACCGGGCCACCCAGGTTCTGGACGCGCGAGCCACAGATGATGAGCATCGCCATCACGACGCCGATGAACCGGCAGCGCTGGCCCCAGGTCGGGACCAGCGTCGCCATGTAGATGCTGTGGGCGCCGATCAGGAAGCCGGCCGCCGCGACGACGACGCGCAGGACGTCCCAGAGAACGATCATGTCACTCGCCTCCGTGGTCGATGCCGTACACCGTGAGCTCCGTGTCGTGTGGCCGGCCGGGTCGGCACCGGCAGCCGATGTGCGGTCCGCCGACGCCAGGCCACCCGATGGCCGGCTTCTTGTGATGATAGAAGTTCTTGCCGTTCGCCTCGGCGCAGTGCCGGGTCGTACGGTCGTCCATGATCGCGTACCAGCCCAGCTTCTCGCCGAACTGGGCAGCGGCCGCGTCCACCCGGCCAGCCGCGACCTCACGGCCTTGGCTGGCCTGCAGGTGCAGGTCGTAGTACCGCTTCTCCTGGGCGAGCGCTGCGACCATGGCCTTCGCCTGGCTGAGCTTCCCGCCGGCCTGCGACTGCACATCGTCGATCTCGCGCTGTAGGCGCTTGCCAGCGATGATCAGGTACTGGGCCCTCCGGATCAGGTTCGTCCGGATGGTCTCCTTGGTGACGGGGTCGAAACCCAGCTTGGGCTGCAGGGGCTGCTGCTTGTGGAGCAGCACGATGGCTCGGGCGGCTGTACGCGAAACTCCAGCATCCATGAGGGCCTTGACGATGGCTCCTCGCTCCTTCTCAAGGCCCTTCGCACCACGGAACTTGACAGGTCCGAGCTTGCCGCCCGATACCACCACGGGGACGGTGTTGACACCGACGTCCTCCAGACTCTCGACCCGGAGGCCCTGGACGAGGATCCCGGCGAGCTTGATGACCGCCTTCGTCTCTCCGTCCATCACGCCTCCCTGAAGAACACCACCAGGTTGTCCTCGTACGAGTGCTTGGCGCGGTTGAACTTGCCGTCGCACGTGATCGCCCGGAGCTCGGACAGCTCCGTCTTCCCGTAGACCTCGTCGGTCCCGAACGTGTCCTTGTCGTAGGCGACCTTGCGGTACGCCACGTAGGTCACGGTGGACCCGTCCGCCCGGGTGATGATGGCCTTGTCGCCGATGTCCAGGTCACGGAGCCTGAAGAAGATGCCGGGCTGACCGGCCTTCCCGTTCACCTGACCGTCCACGTGGCCGGCCACCACGGCCGGCCCAGGCTCTCCAGGACGGTACCCGTCCGCGTACCAGCCGGCCTGCATGGGCTCATTCACCGACGGGGTCTGGAGGACGTCTCCTGGCCCGAGGTGCAGCGGGATCAGGCTGGACACGGCCTTGATCGCCGGGATCTCCACCCGGACCGGGATCGGAGGTGTCGTCGCAGCGGTCGCCGCAGGTGCAGAGATGACCGGTTGTACCGAGGCCGCGGGCAGGCGGTCACTGGCACAGCCGGTCAGCGCCAGCAGGAGCGCGAAGACCGCGACCAGCTGGCTGCGTCTCACGCGGGGCCGCCACCGGTGTCGACGGAGCCCTGGGGCACCCGGATGACCCGCGGCTTCTCGACGATGATGGTCGGGCCGGGCACCACGGTGGTCGTGGGCGACGGGATGACCGAGGTGGTCGGCGGGACCGTCGTGGTCGGGGGCACCGTGCAGGCCAGGACCTTCTTGTTGAGCAGGTCGATGGCGAGCTTCACGACCGCCTGGCCACCCTCACCCAGGTCGCTGTCCTTCAGGACCGCGTTCAGCATCGCCAGGTCGATCGCGCCCTTGGCCGGCAGGACGTCGCCCGGGAACTTGTCCTTGCCGAGGTCCAAGACCGCGTCGAGCTGGAGGTTGAACGCCGCGGTCGCGGTCCGGCACAGCACCGTGTCCGGGCCGGGCCCGTCACTCTGTGCCACTGCCGAGCCGGCGAACGCCAGACTCATGATGCTGAGCGCCGCGACCACGAGGCCTGCGACGGCTGCGATTGCCTTCTTCATGCCGCCCTCTTGTTGTTCGGGGGAGTGTCTCGAACTGCGCGGGCAGCGTCCTTCGGGGACTGCCCAGCCTTGGCGCGACCGACCATGTCGGCGGTCGCGTCGACCGTGTTCTTCATCTCTGCTGCCTTGGCCGCGGTGTCCGCGTTCTTGGCGGCAAGCTCTCGTGCCGTCGGCACGTCCTTCATCTTCTCGACGTAGCCGTCCACGGACTCGCGGACGACCTCCTCGTCGAGCCCCAGGTACCGGGCCGTCTTGTTGATCAGCTCGCCCACGAACTTCTCCGGGGCGTGCACCTCAGGCGCCGTGACGATCTTGCCGAGCAGGTCCAGAGACCGCGCCATGTCCGCCTCGCTGAGCGGCCCGATCGAGATCTTCGGGACGACGGCGTCCGGGCCCATGTTGTAGACGACCAGCGGCTTGAGGATGCCCTCGGCTGCGGAGTTCGCGAGCTCGTTGGCCATGGCCTGACGAGACTCGAGGAAGAACTTGGACTGGTCCGCCGAGAGCCCGCCGGCCGACATGCCACCGTTCGAGCCGGCCATGCCGGCCAGGTCAGTGAACGACGCCAGGACCGACTTGGTCATCATGGAGTCGAAGTAGTTGATCGCCTGGATGAACTGGCCGGCGCCGGTGCCGGCGCTCTCCAGGACCTCGAACACCTTCAGCGTGGGGTCGGCACGACCCTCCAGTGCGATCACGGCAGACGCCCGACCGTCAGCGATCGCGTCAGCGTTCTGCTTCGCCTGCTCGAAGGTGTCCCCGAACACGCCGATCTTCGGCAGGGACTGGCCCTCGAGGAACTGGCAGAGCAGGAACAGCACCTTCTGCTGGGTCTGCCAGATCCAGTACGCCACGTCGAGGTCCGACACGCCCCGGACGGGCTCCCGGTGCGTGCCGTGCGTGTAGATCCACGACCGGATCCGCGGGATGTCGATGTAGCCGACCTGCCCGCCGGACTGCACGAACATGCGGCTCTTCTCGCCCATGAGCGAGTCCAGGCCCGATGCCCGCTGCCTGAAGCCCTCCTGCCGGCCCGTGCGCGGGTCCCAGGCGACCTCACAGCTGGCCGGCGGGCGCCAGTGCAGGTCCTTCAGCCAGATCTGGCCCTCGCTGAGGTCCCACTCCTTCTCGAAGAAGGTGTGACGGTACGCTGCCGCGGCGGTGGCCTGGTCGATGGCACGGTTGAGCAGGTCGTTGTCCATGAGGTTGGCCTTGACCAGCGCCGCCTCACCGGTGTCACCGTCGCCGGCCTTGATGAGGACCTCGGCGGACCGGATCGGCTGAGTCAAGACCTGCTCGACCGAGCGAGCCTGGCCGGACCGGCCCAGCATCTTCTTGATCTCGGCCGGGGTACCCTCCAGGCCGACGCCCGAGTCGAAGACCTTGCCGTTGTCGAAGGCCGGGAACAGCCGGTCGTACATGTCGAACGGCTCGCCGGTGACGGCCTGCTTCGCCAGCTTGGCCCGCTCACGGGCGGTGAGCTCGGTGTCTGCGTCGTTCACGTTGACCTTGGCCATGTCCCCTCCTCTCAGTCGAAGGCGTCCCAGCGCCCGCCGGCGTGAGCGTACGCTCGCGCCCGCTGGGCTCCGGCCCGCTCGTTGGGGCCCTCAGGCTCCTCGAACGTGTTGCTGTGTGCGCTCGGGATCCAGAACGACATGGCCGTGGTGTCGCCGGCGTCCGGCGATCGGCCGAGCCGCTTCCTGATCGCGTCCTTGCTCTCGACGACGAGCGTGTTGCCCGTGCCCGTGCTCCAGCCCGGCATGGTCAGGTCCGCGGTCAGGTCGTCATCGTCAGGCAGGCAGATGAACGCGTCCTTGGACGGGTCCAGCAGCTCCTTCAGGTTCCACCAGGCGGCGCTCCGCTTGTTCGGGAACTTCCAGGTGCCGGTCTCGTCTCGTCGGCCGGTCCGCTCCGAGGCGTTGAACGCCGTGACGTTGTACTTGCCGTGGCGGAGCATGTCCACCACGCCGGCGCCGACGCCGATGACGTCGACGATGGCCCGCGACTTGGGGTGCTGCAGCTCGGCCTGCAGACGGTGGTACGTCTGGACCGTGTCCTCCTTGACGAACCGCTCCACCTTGTGCAGGACGTCCAGCTCGCGGACGCCGATCGCGGTCTTGTCCGTGCCGTACCGCGCGACGTCGCACGAGATGATGCGGATGCCGGGGCGCTGACGGTGCCCGTCCTCGTGCCAGGCGGTCCAGCGGCGCTGGGCCGCGACCACGTGGCTCAGCGGGATCAGCCCGTCCTCCGAGTCGGCGAACTCGCCGAGCACCTTGGCGATGTACAGCGGGTTGGTCTCGCCCCACGAGGCCTTGACGTCGTCCACCCACTCGCGCGAGACGAGCAGCTCGTTCAGCTTCTCCGGGACCACCTCGCCCGTGAGGTTGGGGCTGTCGAACGCCGAGATCTTGATGGTCTTCCACGTCGGGTCACGGTGGCAGACCCGGGCGAACTCCGACGAGTTGTCGTCGGGGTTCCCGATCGCCAGCACGCGGCAGTACGGCGACGTGGTGATGGTCTTGGTGGCCTCCCACAGCCAGGCCGGGATGCCGCCTGCCTCGTCCATGATGACCAACACGTACTTGCGGTGCAGGCCCTGGAACGCCGACTGGGCGTGGTCAGGTGGCCGGCGCCCCATGCCGATGAGCGTGCCGTCCTCAAGCAGCCACCGGTCGCTGCGCTGCACCTCGCCGCGGAGCTTGTGCTCACGGTGGAGCTTGCGGATCTCCTCCCACAGGATGGAGTGCACCTGCTCCCGCGAGGGCGCGGTCGAGACCACCAGCGCCTCGCCGGGCGGGTGGATGTCCAGCCACCAGGCCGTGGTGACCGCCGCGGTGAAGCTCTTGCCGGTCGCGTGAGCACTGCGCACCGCGACCCTACGGTGGTCGAGGAGCGTCTCCATGATCTCGCGCTGCTTGCTCCACAGGTGAATGCCCACCCGGTGGCGTGCCCAGCCCACCGGGTCGCGACCGTACGGTGAGGGTGTGAGTTGCTCGGCCACCTTGCTCGCCCAACCAACACGCATGCTGTGTACACCACCCTACGCATATGGTACGATAGGCCTGCAAGCCAAAACTGAACGAATGGGAGCACCACATGGCAACGTTGGCACTCGACGTAGTGGTCGAGCAGGGCGAGACCGCCGAGCAGGCCGCCCGGTACGTGGCTGGCAAGCACGCCGACAAGGTGACGATCTCCGTCAGGCCGGCCGGCAACGGCTGGCCCGAGGCGACCTACACCGGCGACGAGGCGGTGCTGAAGTCGATCAAGCACCGCTACGACACCCTCGGCAACAACAAGGGCCGCAACCTCGGCCTGGCCTCGGTGGCCAAGGGCGAGAAGCGCAACCGGCCCGCCAAGGGCACCAGCTAGGTACTGCCACCAGCCCCGCATGCTACGGCGTGCGGGGCTGTTTGGTGCTACCAGCACGGTACCAAAACTGGCCCTCATTCACGCTGTACGGCCCTACCAGCAATGTGGTATGGTAGCACAAGCAAGGCGCCACCCGGGTGGTGGCGGTCGCGGACTGGTAACCCGCGGCGAGAGCGGCCTCGAGCCTTACCACCTCGAGGAGCGCAGGACCGGAGCAACAACCCCAAGGGCGGATGCCTGCGGGGTTGATTGCTGTTACCCCTCTTCTTGGGCGTCCTCGCTGCGGGCGCCCTGCCAGGCCGAGAAGTGGGCCGCGGCGTTCGCCCAGCAGCTCATGAGGGCCACCCACAGCACCGACTCCGACCACCACAGCAGCGTGGGGATGACGGCCACGAACCACACGATGGTGGCCACGGCGTGCACGTGGCGCAGGCTCTTGGTGTCGCCCAGCACGCTGAGGAGCTTGCTCACCACCAGCTGCTGCGGCCGCCGACCGGGCGGCCCACCTGACCGAGCAGCAGGAGCACGAGGCCCACGACCAGCAGGATGCCGCCGATGTAGTAGAGCAGGCTGATCCCCAGCAGGTAGCCGAGGAGCAGCAGGATGACGCCGAGAATGATCATTATCGCTCCTATGCGTGAGTGTGCCAGAGGTCGCGTAGCTCGACCTCGCCGTACTCCGGGTTGGCGTCGGTGGTCGTCTGCAGGTAGCAGCCGGCCTTGAAGTACCAGCTGCTGCTGCCGGTCGAGGCCAGCGCGGCCGCTCCTGAGGTGTAGACCGGGTTCACCATGTCGTTCAGGTAGAACTTCGCGACGTTGTTGACGACCTCGATCATCCACTCCCACTCGATGTTCTCGATGTTCACCGCGCCAGCCGTGGCCAGCTCGCCGGCCACCGAGGTGCCGTTCAGTCGGAACCGCAGTCGCAGCGTGCTGGTCACGAACTGCGTGAGGAACGTCAGCCGGTCCGAGGTGCCGTTGTGCAGCTGGGCCAAGATGATGTTCGGGTTGGCAGTGGGGGAGCGCAGGATCTTGGAGCGCCCGTGCAGTCGGTGCGTGCCCGTGAGCGCGTCGAACGCCGCGTTGGTTCCGTTCGCGGCCAGCTCCCGCAGCTCGCAGCGGGTCGACGACGAGCCTCCGGTCGTGGGACCGACCGCGGGAGCCCGCAGCAGCGCCCGATCACCGGCGGGGTTGCCGATGAACCACGGATAGAATCGGTAGCCGGCCGCGATCTCGTCCTGATCGTGAGTCTCGATCGCTGCCGTGTCAGGTATCGCGATCTGCACCGCGAAGTGGTTCGGCCTGCTCGCACCGATCTGCAGCACATCGCCCGGTGCTGTCGTGGGCGGTGCCGACCAGTCCATGGTCTCGAGCCAGTCGCCCGGGTCGTCGCTGGGCGCAGGCCGGAGCGCGAACCCGACGGAGCGCCACAGGGTGGCAGCCAACGACGAGCCCGAGATGTCGACGTGTCGGGTACCGGTGGCGCCCGCGGCGGCGCGGATCTCGTAGCAGGTCTGCATGCCGTAGCCGGCGCTGGTGTTGCCAGCGGCCGGGCTGACCCGCTGGCCACCGGTGTCAACCGTCCAGGTGTTGCCGCCGGTCACGCTCGGGGTGAGAACGCGACTGGACGACGAGGCGATCGAGCCGTAGCCGACCATCCAGAAGCACAGTGCACCTGGCGTCAGCACGGTCATGCCGGGCACGTCCCACTGGACGTCAGAGAACGTGTGTGTGCCGGTGAACGGGTTCACGTCGAACGGCGTGGTCGGGTCGACGTTGGACCAGTTGTTGCAGCGCCAGGTCGCCCACTGGGTGCCGCCGGCCGGGGTGAAGGAGAACGAGGTGTTGGCGGCCACCTCAGCGTCGGTCGCCCAGTGCCAGGCCATGTAGACGTGTCCGGTGCCAACGTCGACGTCGAGCACCTCGGTCCAGCCGGCTGGCGTGGTCCAAGTGCGGCCAGACTGGCCCTGGATTACGATCGTGCGGAACACCCCGGTGCCGAGACCAGCGGGGGTCGAGTCCATCGTGACCGCGGCCGAGCTCAACGTGGTGTAGTTGCCGCTCGTCCCAGAGAGACGCTCAATCGTCTTGGGCATCGGCTACAAGCTCGCTCGTGCGGCCAGCAGGTACCAGGAGGCGCCCTTCATCCGCAGCGCCAGGAACAGCGTCTTGTTCGCCGCGACCGCGATCGGGCTGGCCAGGCCGGTGGTCAGCAGGATCGAGGCGTGCACGGTGAGCGAGAACGACACGGTGGGCGTGATCTCCACGATGATCTGCTGACCGTCATAGCCGTTGGTCGGCACGGCCAGTGTGAAGCCCGCGACCGAGTGTGCCACGCGGCGACAGGTCGCGGGACCGCCTGTACCGGTCGCGGCGTTGATCGTGTAGGTGCCGGCGTTGGCCGGCGCGGTGTCGGTGGCGATGATGACGGCCGACCCGGCGGGCCCGGTAGTACCAGCAGGACCCGTGGCACCGACAGGACCTGCGGCCCAGGTGTCGTCGCCTCGCAGGAACGTGGTCGAGTTCTTCGAGCCACCTGCACCGAGGTCGGCGGGAGCGAGCGCCAGGTCCGTCTTCACCTGGGCCATCGTACGGCCGGTCCAGGCGCCGGACTTGCGCTGGAGCACCGAGTCGTTGGCCGGCGCGAGCGCCGCGATGTCCGTCAGGTCCGAGTCAGCGGCCTGCTTGGCGTCCAGCGCGCTCTGGGTCGCGGTCGAGATGGGCTTGCTGGCGTCGGACGTGTTGTCGACGTTGCCCAGGCCGACGTCGCCCTTCGCCAGAGCCAGGTCGGTCTTGAGCTGTGCCGGCGTGCGC
>Ga0105036_100019_pt1 | contig 15481 bp, 40 predicted proteins | sample LS_101metaG_FD_91484 | JGI IMG/M metagenome (GOLD analysis project Ga0105036, IMG submission 91484) | Switchgrass associated microbial communities from Austin, Texas, USA - LS_101 metaG | ecosystem: Host-associated > Plants > Phyllosphere > Phylloplane/Leaf | place: USA: Austin, Texas | collected... | reverse complement strand
GCAATTAGGTTATCCTTTCTTACTTCCTTCCGGCCCTTGCAGTAGCGGCCTTGTCGCGCATGGCCTGGTAGGCATCCACCTTAGTGTTAGCCACCAGCAGGCCACCCATCTCAGTGAAGTACTTCCGCGTATAGTCGGTCATGTACGCCTCAGCCGCGCCCGGCTTCATCTCTCGGATGAAGGTAATGAGGTGCCCTTGGCGATGCTTATCGAACGAGTACACACCAGCGAACACCTGTCCGCACTGAGCGCACTTGCTGTGGTCGAACCGGTCGTTTTCGTTGCGCGTCTTGAACATCGTTCTATCCTTTGCTGTTGATGAGTGCCTGCCATGGGACTTGAACCCATACTCTCCGAGGAGAACCAGCTTTTGAGACTGGCGCGTCTGCCATTCCGCCAGACAGGCATACGCCCCGAAGGGCTATTGAGTTAGATTCCGTATGCTTCGCTAAGCTCTCGGATAACTTCGTTGACGTATTCCGTGTCACCGCCGTACAGACGCACCATGTCATCATACCGCGCGTCAGCAGCTTCATAGTCACCATCTGACTGTGCCGCGAAGTACTCATCAGCCAGAATGTCAAGGTCACTCATGGTCTTACCTTCCGTTTGGTGTGCAACCATTATAGGCACACTCTCTTGGTTGCGTCTATATGAGCTACCTCATATTCAGTTGTCACTTAGAACTTAGCTGCACAGATCGGGCCGATACCGCGCTCAATGCTATCCGGGTTGGTCAGCTCGCGGCCGCAGAGGCAGCACACGCCGTGTTCGTGTCCGTATGCTTCGGCCTGTTCCAGCGTCAGCTTGTCGTCAGCCGTAAGGTTGCGAACGGCACCAGGTGCGTACTCGAACGAAGAGTGTCCGTTCTCAATCACCAGCTCCTTAGCGTACGGGTAACCCTTACCAGAAATGGCAACCTCATACACCACACCATCCTTGATGTACTTGCCGGGTTCCAGCTTGTCAGCCGCAGGACGGCTAACCGTGGCGTTCGGAAGCGCCTTCAGCTCACCAATGAGCTTGGAAGCCTTAGCCTTGTCCAGTTCCGACAGGTCGCGCTCCACACCCTTCTGCTTCAGCAGGCTAGCAATGAACGCCATCTGCGCCTCAGAAGGCTTAGAGCTGACCTTGGGCTTGCTAGTGCCGTAACCGTTGCCGTTACCGAACTGGCGCGGGCTGTAGATTTCCACGCCGTGGCGGTAGTCGCTATCGATGGACTGAGCGAACTCGATACCGAACTTTTCGGCAACGAATGCCATCATGTCGGCATCAAGTTCAGCGTTGCGGCTCATCGTACTTCCTATCTCTCGGGAACCCATTAAGCATGACAGGTTCCCGAGAGAGCGTCAACATGATCTAGCTCACAGCCATACGGCGATGATTGCCGCACCAGTGCCAGCGGCGTGGCGTCCGGAGTGCCCTGCCATACGCGTGCATTCAACATGAATGCCACGCTTACCGCTCGGGTACTCTGGGCTACGTGCTTCGCACACTACCCAGCCGGACCACTCACTGTAACCGGCGACATCCACGATGCGAGGTGCATCCTCATCAAGCCATGACCATTCCAGTTCAGCCATAGTAGTTCTCCTCGTCCGCTCTGTCCGTGTACTCGGCAACGATATCCTTAGCCATCTTGTCACTGCCTCCACAGGCCATGACCAGCGAAGCATACGCCGCAGTAATCCTGTCTTCCGCCTTGCGCTGCTCAACAGCGTTAAGGTACTCGTTAACGAGAATGTCAAGCTCTGACATCCGACTCATGATAGCTCCTAAGCCTGGTTCCGGACGAGGATGAAGTTAAGCACTTCATCCCACGTAAGAACGTCCACACCCTGAGCAGCCCACTCACGGATGATCCGGATCACCTTAACCACGTTGTGAGTGGTCTCAGTGATTCCGAGAGCCGCGAGCTTGGACAGCTCAGGAGCTTCCTGCTTCGGCTGCTCCGTAAGCGCAGCGATGAGCTGAGCCTTAGTCATCCGGCCGCGACCCTGCACGTTGCGCTCAGCAGCCAGCTTGCGAAGCTGGTCACGAGTCATCTCGGAAACGTTCACTGTCTTGCCTTCCTCTCGGGTACCCACTAAGTACAGCAGATACCCGAGAGGCTGTCAACCCCTAAGTGACTAGCGTCACTAACCCTGACGCCAAGGAGGCGCGGCAGGTCCCGCAGGAGCACGCTCAGGAGTTACGTTCTGATACGCGGGCTGAGCCTCAACAGGCGCGGAGCGCTGAGGCGGCGCAGTAAGCGTCTCAGGATCGAAATCAGCCAGTACACGAGTTGCAAGTGCAGCGTCCTCCTCAGTCGGGTCAGCAAGCACCGTAGGCGCTCCCGCACCGTTGCGAGCCTGACCCTTAGAGATGCGGCCTAGAATCGGCTGCCCAGGGTCCCCAAGCTGAGTACGAGCCTTGACAGAGATAGTAGTCCAGTACGCAGTTCCAGCCTTGTACTCGAACGGCTTACCGTTGTAGGGGTTCACACCAGACGCATCCTCAACCGGAATGACGCTAGCAATGGTCTCGTCCGGGTAGTAGCTCTCACCCTTAGAGTTCTGCTTAGGTCGCTCAGACTTCTGCGTGTAGTGCGGGACGATAACGACAAGCGTTCCCATGAGGTTAGAGAAGCTAGCCCAGTTGCTACGAATGACAGGCTTACCAAAATCCATTTAAAATTCCTTTGCTTTGTTGGTTGCTTGCTCCGCGTGGTCCTCAGTCCAAAGGGAGGAAGTGCGGTAATAGAATTCAGTTAGTTCATCTTCAGTTGTAATGGATTCGATTTGTGATGTAATCCACACGTCAGTGTTGTAAACTTTCCACATGTGTTTGCGCTTCCGTTCCTCCCAGATTTCGTGAGCCATGTCCAGCCGGATCAGTCCGCGTTCCAAAGGAACTGGGATGAGCGACGGGCGTGCCTTACGGGCCGGAAGGTGGATGATGTATGCAGTTTTGAGGCAAGCACCGTGTTCCGTGCGTTCGCCTGTGTTGTGGTTGTACAGCTTAGACTTAGCATAGGCCGCGAACTGCATGGTTTTCTCCATGCGCCCAAAGTCTACACTACCAGTCTTTACGTCAAGTACGTGCTTCTTATCGCAGCAATACGCGGGAGACCATTCGGCTACATAGCCAAGCCGGTCAAGCGTACCAGCTACATGATATTCATCAAGCACAATCGTAGCTTCAGCGCGTTCGAACTTGAGTCCGTGAGCCTCAGCAAGGAGAGTATACGCGGCAACGTCGTTATAGATGTCCTCGTAGTTCTCCTTAAACATACGCTCAGGTCCCCACTTCAGCGCGGAGACTGCACGCCCGTGTGATCCTCTAGCAAATGGTACACCGTTGTCGGTATCCTCAGTCCATGCATGGACAGCGGTACCGTAATCCGCAGCGTCCCACTTGCCAGCCTTACGGGCTGCACGCTCGATAACTTTGTCAAGCTCTTGCTTATCCGACTCGATATCAAGCTCATTGATGGCAGTGCTGTAATACTTCACAGCACCAACCGCAGCGTACCGCATATCCCGCCGTACTAGATTCTCGTTATCTCCAAGCACACTAATGAACTTGGAAACACGGCGGTAGCGAATAGGTTCGCCACCTTCAGGCGGGATAATGTAGTAGCTGGAACTCGACGCTTCAGGAGACGCATTCTGCGCTGGTTTGAAATTAACCGCCAAGGTTACCCGCCTCACTTAGGATTGCATCAGCCTGAGCGTTCAGCGTTTCACTGAGCATGTAGGCAAGCGCCAACGATTCAAGATCAGAACGCGTTGCGTTCATGATAGCGCGCGACAGGTGAACAGCCAGTTCCTCAATATCACGGATAGCGCCAGTGTCCAGCAGCCGCGCATTGATCTTTCCACCCTCACGAGCGGAGTCCAGTGAAAGCGCGAGACGCGCGTTAAAGTCACTGCTCATCGATACTCCTCAATCATCTTCTTGTTCTGTTCCTCTATGAACATTTTAGCATGTGCTCTCCGAGCTTCAGCCTCACGAGCTTGCTTACCGTTACCCGCTGTAGTGGTGTAGGGGCGAACGGTGGGAGTCTTGATAGCAACGTGACGGAAGCTCACACACTTACGATTGCGGCACGTGGTATGCACGGCAACGTCTGACGGAAGTTTGACACCGTGTTCCATTTCGTACACAAAACGCTGAATCGAGATGTATGTACGAACGCCGTCAATGTGCGTCTGGAGCATAGGCAACCCTTCCGCGCTCTCTGAGCGATCCCAGATCAGGCATGTACCGCAAGGCTCAGACATGTCACGAATAGTGATCATGCGCTGAACGTCGGTACCGTAACCCGTGTAATGGTCCGGGTTCACGCAAAGCGAGTTATCGCAAGCACGGTAGTAGCTAGTGCCCTGAACTCCGCTGATGACTTCAGCCTTCACAAGTCCATCGCGGAGCGCGTTACGGTAATGGCGGTTAGCGCCACGGACAGCCGGAACATTCTTACCACCGATGAACTTGACGTCTCCTAGCCAGTGCCAGCAATCACCAGCGTCCATGACCAGGGTTGCATACTCCCCATAAACTTCATCAGGAGTCATTAGCTTCTCTCTTCATTCTGTGGTATGGAGGATCGGATAGGTAATCTATCATCCGTTGAAAGTACTCAGGATCATCACGCGCGTGAGCGAGCACACTGTTGCATGGACCACAGAGTAGCCCGCGCACAGTGTGCTCGCCTGATCCTAGCGCGTGATCATGGTCAACGGCAAGGTTCTTTGTTTTCCCTGTGGCTCTGAGGCATCCTGCACAGCGCTCACCTTGGAACCGAAACAGCCGGTTGTAGATGGCTAGCGTAATACCGTATACCTTCTGATACCTTGCGTCCCTTGCCTTATCCCTATCACGGGCCCTCTTTGTGCGCTTGCAGGTTGCACATCGAGGGCCCGGTCTAGAGAGCTTGCGTGTGGTTGAGCCACAGTCTACGCAAGCATCAGCCACCGATAGCGGCTCGTAGTTTCTCGTCTACCACCTCAGCAGCGATAGCGCGAACGTCACCACGGCTAAGGGTAACGTTGTCCTCAGTCGCACCAACAGCTTCCAAGATAGCGTGAGCCAGCGTAATAGCCTCGTCACGAGTCATGAACGTGGTAACCTCAGTCGCGTTGTTCATGGTGTAGGTTCGCACTACAGAGATAAACAGCTCGTTATCATCATCCAAGCTATCACCAATACCCCACGTTGTGTGGCGATGATCGTAGCCGTTAGTAACAAGTTCGGGCATCATATCTCCTAGACATCAAGGTTGGCAACTCGGGTGTGGTACTCACGAACCACGTTCTTAGCCTCGTCGCGCGCCAACTCGCGAATAAGCGATTCGGTAATCACGCGAGGCTCAGTGCTAGAACGGCCAGCCCCAAGAAGGTAATTCAGGTGGTCACGCAACTGGATAACGGCACTGCGAGAAAAGTAACCGCTCACAGTTTCATCATTACGAACCTGAATGTTTATCTCACCATCAGAGTCAAACGACTCCGAAACGTAGAGCTGTGCCTCAGACCCAGCGGAATCACTCACATGAGTAATGTACATAATATCCTCTATTCGTTGATAACCGCGCGGAACTTACGACGGACTTCGCGTCCGGCGTGCTCGCGAGCGATGTTCGCAACTTCCGCAGTCACCGTTTCCTTGGCAACCACTTCGGCAGTCTCCCGCGCAACCTGTTCAATCAGGTCACGAGGCACCAGATCAGTAGTGGATTCGCTACCAGCCACGCGAAGCAGCTCATAGGCAATCCGGCGAGCCTCGTCTCGGGACAGGTACACCCCAGCAGAGGAACCATAGTCATTGATGCCAAGCCTGATTTCGTCATCCTCATCCGGCTCATCAACGCTGACACTCATATTGGACCTTCCAACGTATCCGCCTGTCTCAATAACCGTCATGCTATCTCCTAACTGTAGTGACCAGCCCATGACTGCCCACAAACTTCTACTTCAACAGGGAAGTGGATACCGTTAATCGTGGTCTCCATAACCCCAGTAATCATAGCCGTAAAGGCTTCCAGCTCCTCAATCGGAACCACGAACACTAGTTCATCGTGAACCTGAAGACGAACCGTATGCTTCCATTCCTGCGGAATCTCACGGATGGCTTTCGAGATAAGCTCCCTACCGCCATTCTGAAATTCAGCATTCGATGCAGCGTACCCATGTCCAGGGTCAAGCACCAGCAGTCTACCAGAAATACCAGTAATGTACCCCTTCATGTTAGCGTCTGCCATCAACTGATCCGAGTGCAGCTTGGCACCAGGATACAGCGAATACCACGCGCTCTTGATAGCCTTAACTTGCTCCTCTGGCAACCCAGTCTGACTGGCAATGGTGCGCACACCACCACCGTACAGCATCGCGTATACGCAAATCTTCGTACGCTTGTACTCGTCAGGCGAGTACGCATCTCCGAACACGGTAGCCGCAAGCTTTTTCATAGGGTTGATGCCAGCAGTAAAGTCGGCAATCAAGTTAGCGTCACCTGACAGAGCTGCACACAGGCGTAGCTCCTGACCCGAGTAGTCTACGGAAACGATGACACAACCAGGGTCCGCGACGAACGCTCTCCGAATCATATCAGTACCCGAAGGCAACTGCTGAAGCGGGGGGTTGGATACCGAGTATCGCCCTGTTCGTGCTCCGAACACGTTGATCTGAGGATGGATACGGTTACTGCCCTTTGCGCACTGCATGATCATATCTACGTATGCTTTGCGCCATTTCTGCGCGCGCTTACCTTCAATGACAATCTGTGCTAGTTCGTAACCCTCGTCCGCAAGCTGCTTCAACTTCTTAGCATTCACTTGCGGAGCGCCTTTAGCCGTCATCTCAAAGCATGATGGTGAAACACCAGCGTCAAGGAATGCCTTGTAGAGCTGCTTAGACGACGCTAGCGAGGTAACACCAAACTTAGCCTTAGCCAACTCCTTACATGCACTCTCCTGATCCTCCAAATCTTTCTTAAGGTTGACCAGGTATTCCATGTCCACAGACATGCCTCTGACACCCATCTCGATAGCGTCTCGCATGTCTATGAGGTCGCTCTCAATCAGCGCCAGGCTGTGCATCCCAGTCCGCACGATGGCACTGGTCAGCTCTTGGAATAGCTCCATGGTGAACGCACAGTCCATGCCAGCATACTTGATGTACGTTTCGTCATCGATGGGCACGTTAGTGAAGTATTCACCCTTTGTAACCCCAAGTGCTTTGGCTGCCTTAGTGACAGAGCCCTTCAGGTCTTCCGCGTCATCCTCGTCAATCCAGAGACGAACCAGCGCCTCCATGCTATGCCCTACAGCGTTCGGTCCGTCGCCTCTACCCCTTGGGTCCCAATGGCGAGCGAGGATGTACGTATCCGTAATCCGCGGAGCTACCTCACAGCCGAACTCAGTACCAAGTGACACCCAGTCGAATACTCCGTTATGCGTAACAACGGTACCGTTAAACATCATGAGGTGGTTCAGGGCTACATAAATAGCTTCATCACCCGGGAACACCCATGAGGTAGATTGCGTGCCAATCTGCAAGGTGCGAACCTTGAAGTCACTTGACCCGATATCGATACCCGTGGTTTCAATGTCCATGGCAACGATGTCTTGCTGAGTGAGCCACCTTGCGAATTCCGTATCAGGGCCGGAAGGCCGGTAGAGGATTGTGGTAACCCTCTGACCGGCCTTCCAGGTGACACGGTAGTCCGCAGGATTTAGCTGTCTTCCCTCCATGCGTCATCCTCCGCGTCATTGCTCATCAGTGCCTCTTCAAGCACCATCTGAGCCTGTTCCATCAGCTCATCGTGCGTCGGCAGGATGGAATCATACAGTCGCTTGGTAACCACCTGGCTAGCGATAACCAGGGTTCCCCCGATGAGCATACCCGCGAGTGCGAAGATTCCAACGATGATCACTCAAAGTCCCCCGACAGCTCAACCCCGCCAAGCATGTACAGGAGAGCCGCGTCAACCAGGAAGTTCAGGGCCCAGCCAGTAACGGCGCGCTCCCCCAGCTCCTTGACCTCAGCAGGGACGTTCTTAACGGTGCTCTCCCACGCGTCGGCAGCCTTGTGCAGGTCTTCAGCCGTGTACTCATTGTTGTTAACCATGAATGGCCTTCTTTCCTTCGTTGGTGACGGTATATCGTCCGTGTTGGTAGCTTACCATGCCTCTTTGCTTCAGCCTAGTCAGGTGGCTAGACAGCAGATCAGAGCACATGTCGAATCGTGGTTTCAGTTCAGTGAAGGTAACAGGCTCCATACTGAAAATGGTTTCCAGTATGGTAACCTGTCCGCTGCTCAACGGTGCCATTAGAGCACCATAGCCGCGTAAACCAGCAGCCAGACGGCTACGTTAGCTGCGTTGCCAAGAGCTTTGCGACGATAGAGGTTGCGCAACTTGTGGCAGTACTCCGCGTCATCCCAGTCAGCAGCGCGCCCAAGAAGCTTAGCAGCCTCTTCCGCGCCTCGCTTCTCTTTAGCGTACCGATACGCCTCGTGTCCATTGAACACAGCTAGGTAGAGGAATGCTAGTGCCATCAAGGCCGCAAGCCCCGCGATCAATGCACTAATCATCGCAGTAGGTCTTTAATCTGCGAACGGATATCCGCCATGTTCAGCTTGATATCCGCGATGATACGAGGGTCTGTGAAGTACCGAAGCATAACCCGCGTGTCGCGGAGTTCAATGGTCAGCTTCCATATCTTTTTGATTCGAGCGAGTGGCGTCATACCGTCACCTCCTCAACAAATACGATGTGCGCGGGATTAAGGGTAACCATCAAATCAATGCCAATAGTAACCCAGTTACCCCTTACCATTGATTTGATAATCTCGCTACCGTCCTTACCGGGCGGGCAATCCAACATAAGAACGTCACCCGTAGATAGTTTGATGCGGAGTTTGTTCATTAGCTCATCCCAATTCCGCGAGCAACGGTAACGCCGCTAACCCTGATCTTGAAGTCAAACATGTTACCACGAGTGAAGCCCTTGGTAAGGACAGCCTTACGGCCGAACAGGCGCTTAGCAATCGTCTCCGCAGTCTTGCCCTTGTACTCGCGCCCTTTGATGGTCAGAGTCATTACGCCCCCAAGAACATAATAAGGATCATAGCTACCACAACGCCAATCACAGCACCAGCGATAGCACCGTATGCGCCATAGTAGAATCGGTCAATTTCGGCCATGCTACAGGGATAGCATCGGCAACCCTGCTTGTACCTCTCGTACGTCCCGTGCTCATCCTCTGGCATTATTCCTCCATGCAGTCAAGGTAGGTGGTGTACGTCTGGTCCATGCAATGCTGCGTGTGAGCCACATCGGTAATGACCAGGATAGCCACGGCCGACAAGGCAACAGCCAGCGTAGCAAACAGAACACCAATGAGAATGCGGGCTCTTGTCTTGTCAGCCATGGCTATACCTTTCTCTTAGTTACCGGAAGTGTTGAACGTGATATCCGGAATAACCGTCTCCGGACGGATACGAATTTCATGGTGCCACGGGTCAACGTTCAGCGAATCGAGCTGAATCACCATATACGTGATGTTGTCCGAAATGCCGAACATGTGCTTGACGTAGTTCTCAGGGTCATTACCCTCAGCCAGCTTGCAGAGCACTTCAAGCTGATTACCCTCATCCGTGATGGAGCAACGGCCCTCAACCGTGTACAGCACTTCATCCGTGATTCCGTTGATGACGAAAATCTCGCGGTTGACCTCAAAGTTATCCGCGGCAACAGTCACGTTGTGGTCTACGGTCTCAGCCTCAGCAGTACAGGCAGTGAGAACAGCAGCCGTACCAATCGCCGCAATAGCGGCAGTAGTCTTGCGCATACTTTCACCTTCCGTTGACGTTATGTCGTGCCCCGGTAGGAATCGAACCTACTTCTCAGACAACCATTAGGGCTACCTTACTTACTTGCGGGAGTTGGCAACGAACTCCTCTACCCAGAATTCCACGATGGCACGGTTACCGCTAGCCATCTCAAGAAGGATGTCACCTTCCTCCTTAGCGGACTGGTACTTGCACTTGCGAACCAGTCGGTGGATTTTCCGAATCTGCTTCTCTACCTTGGGGTCAAGCATGACTAGCCTTCCTGGATCAGTGCTTCTGCCTCTGCAAGCCTATCAAACAGCCGGTCGGCAGTCTCGCTATCCTGTAGCATACCTTCGTTCTCTGCCACCCACAGTGCGTTAGTCAGTTCCCTGAGTTCCGCGAGTGAGAGTGACATTACCACGCTTCCTGGCTCAGCTCCGTAGCGATCGGATGTGTTCAGGACATCCATGCTACTCCTTGATGTCGTCTCGGAGCTTGACCAGCGCGTCAACGTAGGCGTTGAAGTCCGACACGCTCATGGTGAACTGATAGCAGTCCTCAGCAGGATTGTACTGACCTTCCTTGTTAACCTTACCCCAAGGGTACAGGTCGCCTTCAAACGACACGTACGGAACGTTCTGGTGGGTAACGTACACACCTACGCCCAGCTCGTGTGTCGTGCGCTGAGCACCTTTCTCTGTGTCTGCCAGGTCATCCGGGCAGTCACTAAAGAACATGCTCCCGTGACTGACAACGATATCCGCCATGTCCTATCCTTTCGTTGAACCTGTCTTGTGCTCCAGTCGGGTCACGAACCCTCACCTTCTTACGGCACTGGAGCTACCTCTTACAGCAGACCTTCAGCCTTCAGGGCCAGCTCTTCGCGGTAGGTCACTTCCGCGACGTCGTCTCCGAACGCGTCGGACAGGTCATCCCACAGTTCATCGAACGCATCTTCATCGCCGCTGCGCTCAGCAGCGAAGAGAGCCTGAACGTTCTTACGGAGTTCGGTCGCGTTCATCCTGACCTGACGAGACATGATCTTTCCTTCTTTCGTGGCCGGTTGGCTTGATGGGGTCAACCTTACGCCTCTTCCGAGAGGCTGTCAACTCCGGGTCTAGTGATGGTGGTCACTTCCCAAACTCGGGTGAATGCTGACGTTCCGCCATAGACCTACGCTGCCGCGCAATCTCGGCTTCGCGCTCACGCCGCTCAGCTTCAGCCTTCAGACGCGCGGTACGCCGGTCTTCCAGCTCACGCGTGCGTCTATCGTCCCGCTTGTCATCAGGGTTACCCGAGTGCTTACCTGCCCTGTGGTTGCCCTTGACCATGGTTACCGACCTCTCTGGTTGTTCTCATCCTGCTCACGCCACGCATCCTCGCGGTCTGGCTGCGTAGGCTCATTGGTGTTACTGCCACCCTGTGAGTTGTTGTCATTCCTACTCATCAGGCCACCCATTCTCGCGCTTATCGTCGCGCCAATCACGAATCTGACGCACGGTCTCAGCATCGTTCACACGCTGATCCTTGCGCTCATCACGAGTCAGCTTACGGTCGTCTCGCGCTTCCTGTGGCGCTTTGCTGTTCTTATGAAACGGCATAGTTACTCCTCTGCAAGCTCTTCGGCACGCTTGAAGATGGCTTCCACATCTTCGATGGTGGTCACCTCGCTGTCGTTAACGGCCGGAACCTGGTGGAACTCATGCGGAACCCAGCCGTCCGCGATACGCTCAGGGAACAACTGCACAGCAGCAGCCGCAAGCTCAGGGAACGCCTCATGGATAGCGCGCTCCGAAGAGTCATCGCCGCTCTTCAGGCTGTACCACGTGTACGGTTCAACCACTTCACCATCATATTCAACCCAGCCGGACTCATAGTGCGCCACTACCTCAACGCCACTCGCAACGGCGCAAGCGCCAAGAGCACACACCTTAACACCCTCTTCAGGGTCCACAAGATCACCCTTGTGCAGGCCACGGTTAAGCAGCTCGGTACGGGCCTTACGGTACAGGTCTTTAGTCGCCATTTCGCATAACCTCTCGCATCTTTACAATAACTGAAGCAATTTCGTTTTCCACCCGAGTGTTACCGTCCGGGAAATAGTAGTCATGATGCTGAACCAAGCCCTTGGCGACATCCCACCAGGTACCCGATTCCAGCTTGTCGAGTGAAGTATAGTCCTCGAACGGAGATGGGCAAGAGCAACCGGAGTCAGAGCCCCAATAGAACTCACCGCTTTCCGCGTGATACCACACCACAGCGAAGTCGAATGAATAGTCAGGCTCGTACCATTCAACCTCACCAACTGGTGTTAGTCCGAATACTTCAGGTGAGTGATACACATCCGGATCATAATATCCCATGTTAATCCTTACGGTTGTAGACAAAGAATTGTGCGGCACCTTCATACAAAGGTTCAGTAGTGTGCTTCAATTCCCAGCTAGGGAACCATTCCGCGATATCCGCAGTGAAATTGCGACGCCGCACGTGGTTACCCGCGTATTCCATATCGTAATCGGTTGAATAGATGATCACGAATTCATCCGAGCTATCGAATAGATCAATAAGATACGCGCGATAGTCAATATCGCTAGGAAGATGGAATAGCACGTCCAAACTAAGCGCTAGATCATATTCGCGATCGAACATAATTGGTAGCTTGAACCTAATCATTTCATCTGCCGCGTACTTAACCGACAGGCGAGTAATGACAGTAGGAGACACATCGATGCCTGTGTAGTGAGCCCCGTTCAAATCCATGAGGCTCAGAACATGCCCGTCACCACAGCCCCAGTCAATGATGTCATGGACATCCCAATAGCGAATGAACTCCGAGATGAATGCAGCCTTGTATTCCGCCTCTGCGCCTTCAGAACCCGCACCAGATGACCTACCATCTCGGTAACGCTGATCCCAATACTTTCTTGGATTATGCACGTCTGCCTCGCTTAACCTTATCCGCCTCGTGTGCGTAGTGGTCACGAGCTGCCTTCTTAGCAGTATGCACCTTTGCAGGGTCAACATCCTTGCCTTTAGCATTCGAACGGAGCACGCGGCTCGCAGTCTTATCCGGCATTCGCTTACCCTGCTGAGGGTCATTCTCCTGACCTCTACCAATAATCCTCATCCGAGTGCCCTCCATTCTCTATCCCACCAGTCACGTTCAATCACTTCATATACCGTCTTACAGCGTCGGCATTTCCACAAGTCACCCGCCGAAGGAAGAGGCTTGGATGCGTATGTGACATACAGAGAAGGAAGGTTGCACGAATGCCCCTTCCTTCCTGCATTCTTTCTGAACAAGTACGGCACTAGAACCACTTGATCTTTTCGAGCGTGCCGCGCAATGCCTCAGCTCGGAAGCTGTCTTCCTTGCCCGCCAAGCGAAGCCGGTGCAACTCGTAGTTCATGGCCTCCCGCATCAGCTTGAAGTCCATGCTGTCCAACCCGTTGCCGTACAGCTTGTCTTCTGCCAGCTTAGCCTTGCCGTGGATGAGGCCACCAGGCCGGTAGTTGTCCTGCATGTCGCGCATGGCCTTCCGTGCAACCAGCGCCTCACCAGGGTTGAGAGTGATGTGAATCTGCTGCATGTCTGCCTTCTTTCGGTCTAGTCGTTTTCCTAGTCGCTCAGTTCCGGAGAGCTGAGCGATAAGGGAACCTACTAGGCTCTACTCGTTGTTCTCTTCGGCAAGGAAGTTGTCATGCCGACCCTCGGCAATCTCAACGATCACCTCGAACGCCGCGAACACCACGGCATCCTTCGCGCGCTGGTCCGCACCGTTGGAGAGCAGGATGCCCATCAGCTTGTCAGCCGACTCCAGCGTAGAGAAAATGCCGTCGAAACGCTTGGCCTTGAGAGAGTTGTCAGCGTCGCCAACACGCTCAAAAGTGTTGTCCATAATTACTCCTTTGTGCTATCTAACATTTCCCCTAGGTAGCCGTGCCACTCACAACACGGCTACCACAGGGACGCGTTAGCTAGGCAAGCTCGCCAAACTCAACGTCATCACTGAGAATTTCGTCAATGACGGACAGAGCGGACATCGCGAGGCTACTGGTCAGCTCATCGCGATTGTCGGAACTGATCAGGATGGACCCAATCAGAGCCGCGCTGTCCATGACACCCTGAATGGCGTCAATCTTCTGCTCAGCGGTCATAGCCATGGTTACTCCTTGTTTGCTATCTTGTACTTGATGGTTTCAGCGAACAGTAGGTTGATGGCTGCCGCTGCTGCGTGGTCCTCAGACTCATCACCTGACAGCCACGCGTTAAAGTGCCGTGAGGCACTGGCCTTAGCTCGCTCCAGTGTAACAGAGTCCTCGAACCGTTCCCAGTTCCGGGCCTCGTACTTGTGAGCCCCGTCACCCATGACCTGAGCCATGCGCGTAAGGAACTGCTCCTTATACGGAACATCCAAGGGCCACAGGAGTTGTGGCTGTTCACGGTGGCTATCCGACTCGCGGTAACCCCCGCCTTCGAAGAGTACCGTGTCCATCGCTGGCGTGTCAAGTCCCGGAAGCTCCGTAGATTCTCGGTACACCACTTCGTAGGTGTTCAGGTCATCAAGCATGTTCGTAGTCTCAACCAGCTTAACGCCTGCCGGTACCGCCTGCTTCAGGCAGGTGATGAATGCTGCCCATGAACTGTACGTGATGTCGAGTCGCGGGGGTTCCGTACCTCGCAACGTATCGTAACACACCTCGCACATGTCGTAGCATGACGGGCAATTCACCCAAACTTGCATAAACTGCTCAGCTTTGTACGGTGTACTCGCTTTCAGCGCCACAGGTGAGCACTCTGGGCACCATACCGGTAGATGTTCAGCCATACGCACAACCTCCTGTGCATGTTACTTCCGGTTGTGGAGCCGGAATGATGATCATTTTGTGTACCTTGCACACGAGGCATGTTGGCGTCTGCAAGAAGTAGTCTTCTACGGATGCCAGCAGCTCACGCGACCGGAACAGGATATCAGTCCGGCCGATGCTTGTCAAGCCTAGGGCGGCACTGTCCCTAAGCAACCTGTGAGCAGTGAGCACAAGACTACCTTCATCATACTCACTGCCCATCAGAGCGATAACCCCACGTACATCGCTCAATGCCTGCTTATAATCAATATCGCAGGATTCACACCAGTAGGCACCTGGTGTCCCGCAAGCCATGCAACGCACGGTTACCTCCATATTCTTATGTAATGTACCTTATTCGCCGCAAGGTTCCCCGTTAGCCACCTGTTCGGCAATTTCGGCATACTTGCTACGGTCACCGGTCAGGATGTAACGATCCTCACGATATCCGAAGATGATGCCAGCGTATTCCACGGTGACATAATCGGGCGTAATGTGGACTTCGGACACGTTAGCCAGGTTTTCGATACCAAGCTCAGCGAACGCGCGAGCAACCTTCTCATGAGTAATGGTTCTGCGATCAGTCATCATTCATCCCAGTCCAAATCCTCTCCATCATCCCAATCTAGATCGTCATCATCTAGCCATCGGTCGTCAGTCATAGTTCTCCCATTCCTTCGTATTCGCATTCCATCGCTGTCGATCGGTATTAATCTTACCGTTCTCATCCATAGCTTTCCACCATGCAATAACGTACTTGCGGTGACGCCATAGATTAATGAGAGTCCATAGACCAACCAAGGAGAGTGGTACGAATAG
>Ga0105036_100016_pt1 | contig 16650 bp, 15 predicted proteins | sample LS_101metaG_FD_91484 | JGI IMG/M metagenome (GOLD analysis project Ga0105036, IMG submission 91484) | Switchgrass associated microbial communities from Austin, Texas, USA - LS_101 metaG | ecosystem: Host-associated > Plants > Phyllosphere > Phylloplane/Leaf | place: USA: Austin, Texas | collected... | reverse complement strand
GGTATCTCCTACGTAGCAAAACGGTGTTACTCGGACGCCACGCATGGCGTGCGCGGAAGTCTGGGGTGTGGCAGCCCATCAGTCCAAAGGGCTGATCAGGGAGCCTTGGAACCTGGTGAGGTCTGGGCTCATCCGCCGTTGGTGACGGGCATCAGGTCACCGTCCGCCTGCGGGGCGGCGTTCTCGTTGCCGCCCTGGTACGGGCCGACCTTGGAGCCGATCACCGGAACCGCGATCTGGACGGGCACCGTGACGTTCTTCAGCACGTCCACGTCGCCGTTGATCAGGCTGTTCACATCCCCGGTGGAGTGGGGGGCGGTGTCGCCGTTGATGTCGGCGGCTGAGGCGGCGCCCGCGCTGATGAGGAGGGCAGAAACGACGGCCCCGGTGAGGGCAACAGAGGTGATGATCTTCTTCAAGACCCTGTCCTAAGCTCGGAAACGGAGCCGTTTCGTCGGCCCCGACATCCGTTAAACAGCACGAGGAGCCTGAAGACACGGACGTTCCTCCCCACACGCCCATTCTCATATGAAATGGGCGCCATCCGGGTGATCGGGCGGCGCCCATTTGACCTGACGATGGCTTACTTGATGGGGACCATGCCGCAGTAACGGCCGTGATAGGGCGTGAGCAGGTCGAGGTCGACGTGCAGGCCAAGGAGCCCGCCCAGATCGAGAGAGACGTCCGCGGGGTCCACACAGACCCACACGTACTGGGGGCCAGGGGCCGGAGAGAGTGAAGGCGGCGCCGGATCAGCCGCCAGGGCGGGCGCCGCAGCGAGGGACAGGGCGATGACGGGGAGAGCCGCCAGGGCGGCGAGGCGTCGGAGCATCATGCCGCAATTGTCGGGCCAACCGACATAGAATGCACTTAATCTGACCGAACGGTTACATAGCGGACAGCAGGTCAAGGGGGACGTTCCCGTGCCGACTTTCCTGCAAGTCGTCGGATTCGCCTGCTTGGCCTTCGCCTTCGTCCTGCTCGCCAGGCCCCGCGTCCGGCCGAGCCCGGTCACCTACCTGTACGTCATCGCCACGGACGCGCTGTGCATCCTGTTCGTTCTCGGCGTGCTGATCCTCTGGCCCTCCTGGTGGCTGCTCATCCCCCTCGTGCTCTGGAGCGCCACCATGGCCATCCACGTACTTCGCCTGCGCGACGCCCGGGAGATGGTCCGGGTCCTGGAGGCGAACAGCCCTCCCCCAACCTGGCGGACGGGACGACGGGAGCGGAGCTACGGCCCGTACGACTACGACGGCTGGCCGCTCGACGAGACACGGCCGGAGGACCACTACCCCCGGCCCTGAGCCGTCGGTCAGCGTGCCAGCCCGTCAGCCACCCCCACAGCACTACAGCCACCTACGGGCTCCCGGAAGCCGGGCCTCCTGGCGCCCTTCGCGCAGCAGGTACTCGCGTACGCACTCCATGGGAATCGGTTCCACCCGTCGACTGGGGAAGCGTCGGCGGGGGGAGCGTCGGAGCAGCCACCTCAAAATGATCACCGGCCGCAGGGTAGCCGTTCCTCTTCTCCTTGCGCCGACGAAACACTCCCATCAGGGATGAAATCAGCTCTTGCAGCAGGCCCAGGACAGAGCCGAGGACCGCGGCGCCCAGGAGCGCGAGCGCGAACCAGCCGCAGCTCTCCAGCGTGTCAGGGGAAGCGGTAAGCACCTCGAACCTCACTGGTGAGGACCGGCGATCCGGCCGCCGGTCAAAGCGTCGAACCACACCTCGTCGTCCTCGGCGTCCGGATCCTTGACCACCCAGTACGGCAGGTTGTCTAGCACCACCACCTGAAGGGCGGCCAGGGCCCCGTGCCGCTCCGACCGGCGAGCCAGGGACCTCAAGGACGCCTGCTGGCTCGCGGCGGCCGGACGCACGTATGCCAGCCCTGGCACGCTGCGGCTCATCAAGACTCCTTCGTGGATACCCCCACCCCAGCGGGGCAGGAGGAGACGAAACTTCTGCGGAGCAGGGCAGGGGGCGGGGTTTCGCAGCCAGGACGAAAGGCCGTGCTCTGACCCGCAAGTTTGATCTTTAGCCGTGGTCCAACTAGTTTGTGAGTGTGGCCACGACGTGCGTGAAGCGGGCGTTCAAATACCGCTTCGTGCGCCACGAGGCGCTTGTTCGTCGCGCAGGGGTGCGAGACCCCTGCTATCGGGTTGTCGCAGCAACCCGAGGAAAGTTGGGGGCAGTCTGACCCTCGGAACGGAGGGAAGGGCGGAGAGCAGCCCCGACAAAGCCGGGACACGGTGACACTGCCAGGCACCGTGGGTCCGGCGAACGAGTCCAGAAGGTACAACGAAAGTGAACCAGTGCCTGACGTCCCGTAAGACTTGAACCGGCTCGAACCTGGTGGATATGGGCCGGGATGCAGTGCACAGGGGAAGTCGACGACCGCCCCTGACTCCGAAGCCGGAACGGAGCGGCCGGTGAGGAGGCCACGTTGAAAGCCTGCGGCGTAGGCGTGGCGATGCTGCCGGGGCAAAGCTGGGTGCCTCCCTGGACAAGCGATGACAAGTGAACGTGGGAACCGCCTTTGGTCGTCCCTCACCCGGATACCCATTCCGGGATCGGGACAGGTCCGTTGCCGACTGATGGCCACAGGGTGGGGCGGAGGCTCCGTAGTAGTCGGAGGACGGGAAAGCCGTTCACATGGCGAAGGGAGCCAACAAGTCAGCAATACGGCTTCTACAATGTCTGGAGAACGCTGGTGAATACCGGCGATCTTGAGGACGCCATTGAATGGGCGGACCTCAAGGTACAGAGGATGCAGACCAAGTTGCACTCCTGGGCCAGCAATGAGCCTAATCGCAAGTTCGATGACCTGTTCAATCTGGTCGCCGACCCCGCCTTCCTTCTGGTGGCATGGGGTCGGGTCAGGGGGAACAAGGGCGCCAGAACAGCCGGAGTAGACGGCTCCACTGTCACCTCCATTGAACTGGGGCCCGGAGCAGAGGCGTTCCTCGCAGAGGTACGAACCTTGCTCAAATCGGGGACGTTCCAACCACTCCCGGTGAAGGAGAGGATGATTCCGAAGGCGAACGGGAAGCTCCGCCGCCTCGGCATCCCCACGATCCTGGACCGGCTGGTACAAGCGTCTCTGAAGCTGGTGTTGGAGCCCATTTTCGAGGCGGATTTCTCCCCGTGTTCCTACGGGTTCCGTCCGAATCGCCGGGCGCACGACGCGGTAGCCGAGACTCGTCATTTCGCGAAGTCCACTTACGAGTGGATCGTTGAGGGCGACATCAAGGCGTGCTTCGACGAGATCTCGCATACGGCCCTCATGGATCGAGTGCGGGAACGGATCGGGGATAAGCGCGTGCTCAGTCTGGTGAAAGCGTTCCTGAAGTCCGGAATCCTGGCGGAGACCGGAACCTTCATGGAGAACGACACCGGTACCCCGCAGGGTGGCATCTTGTCGCCGCTGCTCGCCAATGTGGCCCTCTCGATCCTGGACGAGCACTTCGACCAGCACGCGGGAGGCCCCCGGGCCGCCGAGCACGTGAGACGGTCCCGACGCCGGAAGGGGCTCGCCAACTACCGCCTGGTGCGGTACGCGGACGACTTTCTTATCATGGTGTCGGGGTACCGCGAGCATGCCGAGGAAATCCGGGATGAGGTAGCCGCGGTTCTCGCGCCGATGGGCTTGCGCCTGTCGACAGAGAAGACGCTGATCACCCATATCGACCAGGGCCTCGACTTCCTGGGGTGGCATATCCAGCGTCATCGCAAGCGAGGCACTAACCAGCACTTCATCTACACCTACCCGGCAAAGAAGTCCCTTCACAGGGCGATGGCCAAGGTGAGGGCGACGTGCAGGAAAGCAGACACGAACGAGCCGCTCGACACCTTGTTGCGTCAGCTGAATCCGATGCTCAAGGGGTGGTGCGCCTACTTCCGACCGGGAGTCTCCAGCGCGACATTCGACTACCTCGCCAGTTTCACTTGGTGGCAGGTAATCCGATGGATGAAGCGCAAGCATCAGGGGATCACCTGGAAGGAGCTGCGCCGCCGCTACTGCGGTGGTGGCTGGACGATTCGATCCGGACAGCGGGAACTCTTCAATCCGGGACAGGTGAGTACTACGCGATACCTGTACCGAGGAACGAAGATTCCGGCGCCGTGGAAGGTCGCCGTAGGGTGAAGATGATTCACCGCTGAGCCCCCAAGAGGGCTTGTGGAGAGCCCGTTGCCCAGAGATGGGCACGGCGGGTTCGGGAGGAGGCTCGGGGAAACCCACCGACGGCAACGTCGGCAGGGCGCCCCGGGCCGACCTCACTATCCGACTGATGCGCAGGCAGCGGAGCTGTCGCGTACGTTCGGCTGCGTCAGGAAGGTCTACAACCTGGCCCTCGCCGCTCGGACGGAAGCATGGGCGCGGCAGGAGCGAGTGAACTACAACGCCACGTCGGCGATGCTGACGGCGTGGAAGAAGACCGAGGAACTGGCCTACCTGAACGAGGTGTCCTCGGTGCCGCTTCAGCAGACGCTGCGGCATCTTCAGACGGCGTTCACGAACTTCTTCGCCAAGCGGGCGCAGTACCCGCGGTTCAAGAGCCGGAAGAAGTCGCGCCGGTCGGCGGAGTACACCACCTCCGCGTTCCGCTTCCGTGACGGCACGCTGACGCTGGCGAAGATGACGGAGCCGTTGGACATCTTCTGGTCCCGTCCGCTGCCCGAGGGGGCGGCGCCGTCCACGGTGACCGTCTCCCAGGACAGCGCGGGGCGCTGGTTCGTGGCCCTGCTGTGCGAGGACCCGAGCGTCCGGCCGCTTCCCGCCACCAGCACGGCCATCGGCATCGACGTCGGCCTGGACCACCTGCTGACCCTGTCCACCGGCGAGAAGATCACCAACCCGCGGCACGAACGCCAGGACCGGGACCGGCTCGCGCTGGCCCAGCGCCGCCTGGCGAAGAAGGCCAAGGGTGACGGCGCCAACCGGGCGAAGGCACGCCGCGTCGTCGCCCGCATCCATGCCCGGATCGCCGACCGCCGGCGCGATGGGCTGCACAAACTGACCACTCGACTCGTGCGCGAAAACCAAACGCTTGTGATCGAGGATCTGACCGTGCGCAACATGGTCAAGAACCGGAGGCTGGCCCGCGCCATCAGCGACGCGGCATGGGCCGAGTTCCGGAGCATGCTGGAGTACAAGGCGGCCTGGTACGGGCGGAACGTGGTCGCGGTCGACCGCTTCTTCCCCTCGTCCAAGCTGTGTTCCCACTGCGGCACCCTCCAGGAGAGGATGCCGCTCAACGTGCGCACCTGGACGTGCGCCTGCGGCACGACCCACGACCGAGACGTCAACGCAGCACGCAACCTGCTGGCCGCCGGACTGGCGGTATCGGCCTGTGGAGCTGGTGTAAGACCTCAACGGAGAACTCCGGGCGGGCAGTCGGCGACGAAGCAGGAAACCCCACGGCGCGAGCCGTAGGAACCCCCCTCGTTCATGAGGGGGAGGAAGTCAACAGATGTGCTCCGGCGGTCGGCATCAGGCTCCGCGGCTGGCCCATGGCCTGTCCCTGTGCGTCCAACAAGTCGATGTTGACCTCGGCGAACCGGGCTTCGAACTCCGCGCCGTCCAGCTCCTCCTTGGCGATGAAGATGTACCCGCCGCGGTAGCGGCCCGCGTCCCGGCTGGTGGTGCTCACCTGGTACTGCGATGCGCTCGGGCCGCCGTCGGTCCAGAAGGTGATGGTGCCCTCCCCACCGGCGGCGCCGGGCCGGACGTCGACCCGGAACTGCCAGAGCTGGTTGGCGGGCATCAGGCCGCCGGACTGCGTCTGGCTGGCGAGGTTCTTGTAGCCGGTGGTCGCGTCGCCGTCGTCCGCGGTGCGCACGCCAATGACCAGCTCGCGCGTGGTGCACCGGATGAAGCAGAAGTTGCCCTGCGCGGCCTTGTCCGGTCCCTTGTCGCGGTAGGCGTTCTCGCCGGTGATGTTCCGGTCGTCCGGCGCGCCGAAGAAGATGCCGATCTTGTCGACGCGGTTGTTCGGGGTGCCCGGCGGGTTGCCGACGATCGTAGGGTTGTCCGCGTAGTTGGACTCATCCGCGTTGACCCATCCGGCGATCCAGTTGATCCGGTAGCCGGTCGGATTGCTCAGGTACTCGTGGTTGGAGATGTCGCCGAGCAGCATGGCCGGGATCGAGTCGGTGTCCTCGGCCGCGGAGTTGTAGTCGCCCCAGTTCGCCGGCAGATGCCAGCACGGCAGGTAGACGCCGTTGAACTGGTTCGTCGGCGAGCCCGAAGTGCGGAAGTACCCGCGGTGGGACCGGAAGGCGGTGGGGTTCTCTGGCGGAAAGAGCTGGCCACTGCCCGCCGACCCGACACCCCACGTGGTGCGGTCGTACGGCACGAAGGCGTTGCGGTTGGGGTGCTGGATGTGGCCCGCCAGGGGGTTCAGGGTCTCCTCGTAGCGCTGGTAGATCATGTCGTCGGAGAGCAGGCCCACGAACCCGAGGTCGACGGCGCGGTGGGCGTCCAAGCGGCGGAAGGTGTCGAACCCCAGCGTCTTCAGCCCGGCGGCCGGGAAGGTGCGGAGCTGTTCGTCCGTCAGTCGCATCGAGACCGCCGCCCAGTCCGCGCCTGCGGCCTTGGCCTCCTGCGCGAGCGTCGGCGTGAAGTTGCCGGACCAGGGGGACTCCGGGCTCGCCTCGCCGGCGAAGCACATGATGCCGGCGGGGATGCCCGCGCCGACGGCCTGGGACAGCCGCTGCGGGTTCCAGTGGAAGATGATCGTCCGCCGCTGCGCGCACCAGTACCGGATGGTGGAGACCACGCTGCCGTAGGTCTCCGTCGCGCTCAGGAAGAGGGCGTTGATCAGCTTGCCGTGGGTGACGCCGTAGACCTGGGAGAGGAGTCGGCCGCCGTCGGCCTCGCGGTTGTCGAAGCCGCTGTCGTAGTAGTGCTGGATATCCTTGGTGAAGTTCAGCCACTGCGACGGCTGGAGCCTGAAGTACCGGATGGAGTTGCAGTAGCCGCTGTTCGCGCTGGCGTACTCGTAGTGGGCGGACCACTGGGCGGAGCAGAACGTGGGGTACGGGAAGATCCCGGCGGCGCCCCCCTTCAGCGATGTCACCCACTGGACGTCGATGTCCGACTGGATCGCCAGGGCGTTGTCGATCGAGCGCATGGTGCCCCACGGGACGTCCAGCCGACCGCCCTGGTAAGTGCCCCACAGGAACTGATGCGCGTTGATCTTCGCGTCCAGGTCATCGACGGAGCGGACGCAGTTGTTCGGGTCGTCCAGGCAGTTCGGGCACGAGGCGTACAGGCCGCCGTCCTGGCCGAAGCGCATGCCGTTGCCACCGTCACCGGAGATGAACAGCTCGATGCCGTGCTGGGCGTTGCAGCGGATGCCGGTGTTGCCATTGATCTTGGAGCAGACGCACTGCATCGTCATGTCGCAGTCGATCGTGCCGTCCGTGGAGATGACGTAGGGGTCATCGACGTTTCCGGTACCGGTGACCTCGATGCCCTTGCCGCCGACGAGCACGCACGGGCACTCGGTCTGGCAGCCGCACCGACTGTACTGGGCCACGCGCTTCCTCCCTACATGTCCTGTTTCGCCAGGCTTGCACACGTCCCGTGGTGATCAGTGCGCGGCACGCTGCGCCATCTCCACCGCCTCCGCCGGCGGAGGCGGCAGCTCGCCGGACTCGAACCACGCCGCGGCCTGGTCCTCGCCCGCGGCCCGCATCGAGCGCACGCCCGCCGCCTTCTGATCCGCGTCCGTGCCTGGCGCGTCCATGGGCGTCAGGCCGACGGCGACCTTCTCTCCGCCCGCGTCCCAGGTCACCGTGACGTCGGCGAGCACGAACGCCTGCTGCACCTTCCGGCAGGCCCGGTCGATCCGCAGGTCGATCCGGTAGCCGGGAACGAGCTGGTCAAAGCAGACCGGGGCCTCAGGGTGCAGGGCCGCTCCGTTGTCCACGGCCACGGCGACCGGCACCGGGTAGCGGCCCTTCAACTCGGCCTTGGCCATGTCCAGCAGCGCCGCGCGCTGGTCGGACTGGCAGGCGGTCTTGCAGTCGTCCACGCAGTCGGCGATGCACTTCTTGCAGGCCGCGCGGGACTCGTTCTCGCACGACCAGGACTTCTTGGTCTTGGAGTACGAGCACGGGCCGCACAGGCTGTTCCCGCGGCACCGGCCGGAGCCCGGCTTCGTGCAGTTCTTGTCGTCGCACTCGCACTTGGGGACGTCCGTGCTGGAGATCAGCCAGTCGACGCGGCCGTAGGGGTTGGAACAGCTCTTTCCGGTCGTGACCGTCTGCCGGTCCTCCTCCGAGGAGGAGTTCGTGGCCACGGCCCGGGTCGCGAATGCCTGGCCGTCCCGGACGATGGAGAAGTCCCCCATAAGGTCGTCGGTCGTCAGCTCCGCCACGGGCAGGTCGTCCGGGCCCGGCTTGCCCTTGAGCACCAGGCGCCGCCCCACCGTCGTCCAGCACAGGCCCGACTTCACCAGCTCGTTCAACAGGTCCACGACGTACTTCGTCTGGTCCTGCGGCTTGTACGCCGGCTTCGCGCCGACGTCATACCGGGCGATGTACGGCGTCAGGCACGCGTGGTCCACCTTCTTGCCCCCCACGGTCTGCGTGCACGCGTACGACGAGGTCAGCAGGTTCCAGTCGATGTAGTACCTCGCGATCGAGCTGACGTCGGCCTCGCCGCGCTTGAATGCCTTGGTGGAGAAGTTCACCGTGCGGGCGACCCACGCGGAGATGTCCCATGCCTCCACGGTGACGGTGGCCCGGGTCTCCGTCACCGTCATGACCGGCCCCTGCCAGACCAGCTCGGTGTCACGGTAGATCGACAGCTCGTGCAGCCAGGGTTCGAGGTTCCCCAGGTTCTCGCAGCACACGTCGTCCAAGGAGTCCTTGGTGATGGTGACGGTGGCGGTCGCGTGGTCGTTCAGGGTGCGCGAGAACGTCAGGCCGGTCATGTTCTCCACCGGCATGAAGACCTGGTCTCCGCACTTCCAGTGGAAGACGGCGTGGTACTGCGCCGGGCACCCGAGCGTGCATAGGGCCACGGCCGCCCCCTATGCCGCGAGGGCAGCGGCCATCGCGCGCTGCATGCGGTGGATGATGATGTCGTTCGACGTCGCCGCGGTGTGGATGTGCACGGAGACGTCGCGCGGTGCCATCCGGCCACCAGATGCTGCGCCAGCGCGGCCGAGGATGTTCATGAGCCCTGCACGCTCGGCGAGCTCGGCGGCACGCTGCGGGCGCGTGAGCGGCAGAACGACTTCGGGGCCGGCCTCGCCGACGAGGGCCTTGGTCGGGCCCATGATGATGCCACCGGAGGCGAGATTGACGCCGGGGATCTTGTTCAGCAGGCTCTTGCCGAGGTCTTTCGCAGAGCTGCCGAGACTCTTGATGGCGTCCCACGCCTTGCCTGCCCAGTGCCAGAGTGTCTTGAGGCCGCTGACGACGCCGCTGATGGCGCCCTTGACAAGTTGCAGCCCCTTGCGGACGGCGGGTGATCCCTTGGCCCACGAGGCGAACTGGTGAATCACCTTCACGATGGCCGTGACCAGGCGAACGATGAAGCTGATGATCTGGACGACCACCCGAATGACGTCGATGATCGCCGCGACGACGTACGGAAGGACGGAGATCGCCAGCTTCATGAACTCGGTGACGATCGGGACGATCAGGACGGCGAGTTCCGCCCAGAGGTCAGCGAGGTCTCCGAGCAGGGGTGCTACTTCGGTGATCGCATCTGCCAGGAAATCACCCAAAATCTTGACCAAATCTGTCAAAGGGCCATCAACCATAGGCTTCAAGGAGTCAGCGACACGCTTGAAGGCGTCGATCACGGGATCGAACGCGGGCACTAGTGCGTCCAGCACCTTCCCCAGTTGGTCACCAAGGACCTTCAGGAGGTCCCCGATCAGCGGCATGAAGGGCTTGAGCAGGGCCGTGATGATCTTGAGTCCTTCACCGAAGGTCTCGATCAAAACGCCACCAATAGACCCCAAACCGGAAACTAGGGGTTGAATGGCATCAAACAGTCCGGAAATCGCATCGGTGGCAACGTGGATGCCGTCGGCCATAGGTGCGAAGAGCGCCGAGAAGACGCCGACGATACTGCCGATCAACTGCATGACGTCGCCGAAGGCACGCATGCCGTCCGACATCGCCTGAAAGGCCGTGGAACTGTCGCCGCCCTTGGACGAGTTCGTCAGGAACTGGCCGAACTGCTTGCCGGCGTCGCCGATCGCCTTTCCCATTCGCTCCCAGAGCGGGAGCGTGTTGGAGACGACGTCACCGAGGCCCTTCATCACCGGCGCGACGGCGTCAGCGAAGCCACCGGCCAGGTCGCCGAGGATCTTGAAGGAGTTGGCGACGAGCTGTACGCCGTCCGCGGTACGGAAGAACTTCTCGAACTCCGTGATGATCCGGTTGACCTGCTTGAACGCGTAGTCCAGCGCGGCGGAGCCGACCTTGGTGTTCAGGGCGTCGTTGATGGCGTCCTGGACACCCTTCAGTGACTTCTTGAGCTGGTCGCCACGCTTCTGCCAGAGCAGGAAGGCGGCACCGGCCGCCGCCGCAGCACCGGGGATCGCCCAGACCAAACCGGCCAACGGCGCCAGGATGACGACGAGGGCCGCGAGCGCATAGCCGAGCGCGGCGGACTTGGTGCCGACGATGCCGCCCAGGAACGCGAACGCCTCCTGGATGCGATTCAGGTTGCGCACTGCCCGGCGTGAATTGCGGTCCCCGGACAGGTCGTTGTCTCCGCCGCCTCCGCCCCCGCCGCCGCGTCGGCCGCCTCCGCCACATGGGTTGCCGCCGATGCTGACGCAGCGGACCCGGACGGTCGCCGGAGGCATGCCCTTGGTCATGTTGTTGACCGCGGTGCGAAAGCCCGTCATGTCGGGGCGCACCTTGACTTCGGCGTCCCCGACGGAGGCGATGGCGCCCTCCACTTCCTCCCGGAAGCGCGACGTGTCCGCGACGATGCGGACGTCCGCCTCGCCGAGCGAACCCGCCGGAGTTGTCATTCTTGTCCCATTTCCCCGATCCGGTGCGTATCGGGGTTAATGGTAGATATCACCCGCTTTCGTCGATTGTTGACGCACCCTGGTTCTCCGGCTCTGTCCTTCGGGCCTGCACCCACTGACGCGCCTGCTCGGCGAACTGGCCCATCGTCAGGACCGGCTGACCGGACCACGGAAGGGCCTGCGGTTCGGGCTCGTCGGGCGCCTGGCCCTCGTCGTTTCCTGACGTCCCGTCCCCGCCATCGCTGGGCCTGGCCTCTTCGGCCGGCGCCTGCGGCTGGGTCGTCGCGGCCCAGTGGGGGGCGTTGGCCTGGAACGCCGACACGTCGATGGCGTCGGCCGCCTCGTCGCGGACGGGCAGGTAGACGGCATACTCCGGCGGGGCCTGGATCTCGACCTGGAGCTGCTGCCACTCCACGTCCTTCTCGCAGGAGGAGGCCAGCCACGTCATCAGCGCGGCCGTCATCCTCCGCGGCGACACCCAGGGCGCATCAGGCTCGAAGCCCTGCCGAATCGACCACGACTCGAAGGACAGCCAGTTCGCCGTGCGGGCCGCGGCCAGCCGGGTCGCCGACCACCACTCCATGCCGTAGATGAGCGGGGCGAGCCCATGCCAGATCCGCCACAGGGACCGCACGGTCAGCAGGTCCCGGGCGTCGTCGTACCGCTCCCACAGCCACTCACGGCCGTCCTCGTCGACCGCTTCGGGGAACAGCAACAGCCAGTTCCCCGAAGCGGCGACGTCGTACGCCTCCGCCCCGGACAGGGCGCGGAGTTCCAGGTCACGTCCGTCGATCCGGAAGGACAGGGGCTTGATCACCGGCCCGTGCGCGCCCCGGTCTGGGCCTTGGGAGTGCGCGCGCCCCTGGTACCGGTGCGCCGAGCGCCAGAACCCGCTGCCTTCTGCGCGGCCCGGCGCTGCTCGCGGTTGTGGCCACCGGGCTCGTTGCCGGGCACCTCCATGCCCATGGCCCGGAAGTGTTCTTCGATCAGGGGCTGGTAGTGGTTGAGCACCCGGCCGAAGACGTACATCAGCTTCATCAGCGAGACTTCGTCGTCCTCGTCGTCGCGCATGCGCTTGAGGACTTCGGCTGAGTCCTCCTCGCTCAGGGAGGCTTTCAGGAACTCCACCATCGCATCGGCGCCCCCATCCGAGCCGTCCTGGAGCGGGGTGAAGAGGTGCCACTTCTTGTCAGGAGGGCAGTGCGCCCAGTACAGGGTCCCGCCGATACGGACCTTCACCGGGTCAACCTGAACCGGTACGTATCCGTCATCAGCATCAATCACGAACTCTTCCGTCATAACGGACAAGTTACGTCTGGGCGATCACCGCGGCGCCACGGCGCTCCGAACACCCTTCAGCGGCTGCACTGGCACCTGCGGTAGCCTGCTCAGATGATGGCTTGGAGAGGAAAGGCCCGCGTGACGCGTCTCGACGCCACTGGGAACGAACCGGGCGGTCCGACCGTCCAGGCCAAGGCCAGCGGAACCGTGCCGTATCCGGAGGCACCAGCGCCTGACACCGATTTGCCGTCGGCACTTCACCAGCTCGAAGTCGCGTTGTGCGTTGCCCCTGAGGTCGGCGCCATGCTCACCGGAGAGCCACAGACGTTGCTGGCGGTGGAGGACGCAAACGGGCGCACCTTCCTGACGCAACGCACCCACTATCCGAACGGCACCAACCGCCTCCTCGTCGTAGCAGCGGAAGGCCCCGCTCCTCACGATATCGCTTAGCAGTACGACCCGGGAACGGGACAACCGGTTGAGTCGGTCTGCTGGCGCATGTCGACGGTCACGGCCATGACGCCGCCAGCGCACGCTCCCTGCCGTGGCAGCGGCGACCACTGCGCCGCCTGCACCGGGATCCCTCGCAGGGCCGGGCAGCATCCGACGACCCACCGCATGATTTCGGCGTCCGCGAGCGCCACGAGCGCGTCCTCCTCGCGGGGCTCGCACGGCACCGGCCGCCCGTCCGTGGACGTTCCCTTCGCGCACCGCAGCACGCCGAAGTTGAAGGTGACCCTCCACAGCCCGCCGCCGCCGCACATGCCGCCGTTGGCCGTGATGTTCTGGCGCCCGGCCTGCGGAATCCACTGCTGCCCGGCGACGCGCACCCACGCCATGCCCTGCCACGCCGGTTCCTTCCCCTCGCCCTCCGGCGGGAGCGGGGCCAGGCCCTCCATCGTTGGCAGGTGCTGGGAGAGATCCTTCGGCTCCATCTCCTTGCAGCAGGGCGTCTTGCAGTCGCAGGCGCACCAGTCGGCCGTGGCCACTTCGCCCTCGTTGACCACGCAGCACCAGCACACCGGCCGGTTGCACGCGTCCAGCCCGTTGCACAGGCAGTCCTTGAGCCCGACGGCGATCTTGGTGACGGGGTCGGGGCCGCACGGTGGCTGAGGCTCCCACTCGGGGACATCCGGCTCGCAGTACTCGACCAGGGCCACGCCGCGGATCGTCTCGGCGCGGCTCGCCCGACGCTCACCAGCCATACGCGCCACCTCCAAAGCCAGGCCGACCCACCCGCCACGAAGGCGGGGCGGCGGGGAAGTCGGGTGAGAAGACGGCGCTCGGCTGCTTGAGCCCGTGCGGGTTGACCAGAGCCACCCACTCGTCGACCTCGGGAATGCCGGTCATGAACGGCTCCCCCGCCTCGAAGCTGGGCGCCTGGAGCTGGTAGGTGACGCCCTCACGCGTTACCTGGGTGGCGTTGAAGGGCACCGGGCAGTCGGCCGCGGAACCGCAGGACTCCGCGATCTTGGCCGCGAGCCGGGTCGCCGCGAGCACGCCGCCGGGCGGGACGGGAAGGCCGCGCTCGAAGAGCACGCTGAAGGTGCACGGTTCACAGTCCGGCAGGTCCAGCCGCTGGCACTTCGGCCAGCAGGGCTGGCAGGCACAGCCCGAGGGGCCGCCGCACGAGTCGCAGCCGCATCCGTTCGACATTCCACGGCGTACGAGTCGGTTCGGTGGGAGGAGGGTGTAGGTGCGGGGGTCGACGACGACGCCGTTCCACCGCACCTCGACCACGCATGCGACGGGGCCGGGAAGCAGGATCTCGCACAGCTCGACGCACGAGCAGTCCCCGCGGCAGGAGCCGCAGGAGAGGTTGATCCACGTGCCGCCGCCGAGATTGGCCGGCATGAGGGCTCCGCCGCCGGGGAAGCCCGCGAGCCAGGAGTTGCCCCACCGGCCGGACATACCGCCCTGCGGGCCCTCCAGCCCCCAGGTACCAGTGAAGACCCGGTTCCAGCCGTCGCAGCCGCGGCGGCAGGGCCTGACCAGCTCCCGGCAGATGCCGTATCGGCCGCCGGTCGCCCGCCACAGCCGCTCGGAGGCGATGGACAGGGCGATCCAGTGCCGCGGCTCGAAGTCCTCCACCTCGCACGGCCATTCCGGCGCGCACATGCCAGGGTTGATGGGCCAGGGCGCGCAAGGGCCGCCCTCCGGCTCCCAGCCGGAGGGCCACGAGCACGAGATGACCCCCGCGCCCCGCATCAGCTACCCCCCGATGGTGAAGGAGAAGCCGTCGCCGATCTCGCAGCAGGAGGAGGGGTAGCCGGAGCCGCCCTCGTCCTGGCAGCCGCGGGCGACGTACGTGCCCGGCGCGAGCGGGCCGACCGGCGCGGTGTTGCCCGCCCCCGAGCCGGTCACCGGCGCCGACTTGGCCACCGGCGTGCCGCTCTGGTCGTAGATGACCGCTACGGCGCCGCTGCTGGACTCGTTGAAGCTGAGCGTGGCCACGACCTGGTTGTTCTGCTCGCCCACGATCTGGACGGCGGTCACCAGCGGGCGCACGCACCCGGCGAGCACCGAGCGGGACGCCCCGTACGGGACGCCGCCGCAGGGAACCGAGACGCCGACCGTGCGCGGTGCGCCGCCGTCGGCCGGGGTGACAGTGATCTGGTAGTTGGCGGTCTGACCCGGCGGGGGCGCGGGGTACTGGTGGTCCTTGGACCCCTTGTCCCCGGTCCACTCCTCTTCCGGGGTGCCGTCGCCCCAGTTGATCTTTACAGTGCGAGGCATGGCGAAACCCTCCCGCTGGTGGTGTCAAGGTTGAGGGTGACCGTCCGGCCGGTCGGGTCCCCGTAGGAGTTGCAGGCGACGGTGACGTTCAGGGGGCCCGACGCACAGGTGGTGTCGAGTGCGAGGCTGATGGTGCGCCCCGTCGGGTCGGCGTAGCTGTCGCAGCTCGGGGTGATCTGGAGGCAGTCCGTGGGCGCGGCCGGGCACGGCGGCGGGCGCAGGGTTCCGGCGCACTGCTTGTTCCCGACCTCGGAGCACACGACGATGACCGGCCGCCGGTTGCGGAAGTTCTCGCCGTAGGTGAACTGGATGTCCTCGCCCGGCTGCACGTTGACCTGGCGGCCTTCCGGCGTGCCGGTGCCCCAGTCGATGCTGACAGTGCCGGCGTCCCAGTTGTCCACGCAGATGGCCGCGGTGCAGTTGTCGCGCCACTCCACGAACCGGATGAGCGGTCGCAGGCCACCTCCGGCGATGAACGGTTCCTTCGCGCACCAGTTCTCGATGTCGTTGCGGCAGACCTTGATCTGGAAGGTGCCGTCCGTCTCGAACTCGTGGCGCAGCCGGACGCGGCAGTCGTCTTCGGTGGCGATCCACTGGACGCGGTCCGGCCCGGCGGAGTCGCCCCAGTCGACGGAGATGCCGTACCGGCCGATCTGGGACTCACCGGGGCAGGCACACCGGGTGGTGTCGGAGTCCGGGGGCCCGCACCATGCCTGCGGGGGGAGCTGGACGTCCACGATCGCTGTGCGGCCGGTGGTGTCGGTGGGGTCCTGGTAGACCGTCAGCGAGGGTTCGTCGTCCGGCAGCGGGACCGTGATCGTCTTCTGCGTCTGGATCTGCGGCCACTGCTTGTCGCGGACGGTGATCTGCACCTCGCGGGACTGGCCGGGAAAGCACGCCTGGTAGGTGTGGGTGCCGACACCGTAGGCCCGGATGTCGGAGACGGTGCCGTCACCCCAGTCGACCTCGACGGGGCCGAAGCCGTGATTGTCGGGGCGCAGCTCGACCGTGCAGCGGTCGCGGCCAGCAACGCCCTGGATGAACAGCTCCGCAGGCTCCGGGATCCCGCCGTCGACCGGCTGACGTCCGCACTCGGCCTCCGGCGGCGGGAACGTCGTGAGGAACTGAACGAAGTCGTCGTCGTCCGCGATCGGGCACGGAAGCGGGGAGGGGCGTCCCTGGTCCATCAGCACGTTGTAGGGGCCCTTGCCCCAGTTGCTCCCGCGCTTGGTCGTCCCCGTGAACGAGAACGAGATCGGGCCGTTTTGGACGGTGAACTCGCCGATGCTGACGTTGGTGATGCAGGGGAAGAGCAGGTAGCCGTACTGGGCGGTGCCACCGGCCCGGCACGCCGCGGATGCGCCGGAGAAGATTTTCATCCACATCTCCAGCGCGAAGCCGGAGTCACAATTCGCCTTGCCCTTGGCCGTGAAGCCGATGATGGTGCCGGCGGAATCCTTGATCGCGCACCAGGCGGGCTGCATGATCAGGACCAACTCCGGGTCCAGGGCGCAGAGGGTCAGGTTGAGGGTGTACGCCTGGGGCGGGTTGCACTGGACGGTCTGCATGCAGACCTGCCCGTTCGCCTTGGTGACGCTGTCACCGTCACCGCCGCCGCCTCCCC
>Ga0105036_100011_pt1 | contig 21072 bp, 29 predicted proteins | sample LS_101metaG_FD_91484 | JGI IMG/M metagenome (GOLD analysis project Ga0105036, IMG submission 91484) | Switchgrass associated microbial communities from Austin, Texas, USA - LS_101 metaG | ecosystem: Host-associated > Plants > Phyllosphere > Phylloplane/Leaf | place: USA: Austin, Texas | collected... | reverse complement strand
CCCGCGTACGCGGGCAACTGCTCGTCCGTCTCCAGATTAACCGTATACGTCTGCGGGTACTCGCCCACGCCGTCCGGGTCGGTTACGGGTGAGTTGATGTTAAGCGGTCCCTCGGTTTGCTGAGCAACGGCGCTGGCTCCCTGCTCGCGAGACGCCGTGATGCTGTTTTGGATTCGCTGGTCGTCGTCAGTCGGTTCGAACGGCATGAAGATCTCGCCATTCGAGTATTGCAAGACCAGTACGGCGTCCTGGTTGTACATCTCTTGCCGCGCCCGGAGTGACAGACCCGATTCGTTACGCTGCTCTGACAGGATGGCGATGTCTGCTGTAGCCGCGTCCTGCACGAGTTGGTTAAACGTGGCGATTGACTGCGGACCCATCGGCGTGTCGGCATCGCCCGTGATCAGCGACGACACATTCTCCTCAGTGGTCAACCGTCGCATGCGCTCTCGGGCTGCTTCACCCGAAAAGCCCATCGTGGACTGCAGACCGGTAAGCGCGTCGAAGTACCCGACCGGGTTACGCAGTCCCCAAGCCGACAGATGACCGAACTTGAAGCCCTCCAGTTCCGTGCTGAACGTGGTGTTAATTCGAGTGAAGTGACCTGCCGATCCGGCAAAACTGCCCTGGTTGCCCCAGAACTCAACGCCGTCGATTCGGGACCACTCGAAACGGAAGTCTACGTTCGATCCGTTCTGTACGGCCTTGACTGCCAGCACCCGCCAGATGTTCGTCAACCGGGGTCCGCTGACCGCCAACGACGAGGTCTGATCCGCTGTAACGTTGCCGATTGTAGCGCCGTCCTCGTTAAAGATCTGCAGGCGCATGGCGGGCGACCCGGCTACGCGCTCGAACGTCATCACCCACGTGGTACCGGTTCCGCTGGAGTTGAACCGCAGCATCTCGTGCTCGCCGGACGCTGGGAATCGATCATCCGGGATGTTGAACACCATGAACACCGACCACGATCCGGTGTCGATGGCTGGAACCTCGCTGCACAACATGAACGGAGCGCCGTTACGAATGTTCCGGTTGCCCGACGACGCCAGCAGTTCAGGCAGCGGTGCCGACCCTACTACATCGCTGTCCTGAGCGAAGTTGACGCCAGCCACAGTCAACGCCTGACCACCGGATACAGCGGGCACCGAGAACTGACCGGTTGACCCCGTGTCCTCCAGCGGCCAGTATGCGACTGGGAACAGCGACGGAATGTACCGCCGCATAGCCGACTTGATCGGCTGCGACCCCTGGCTAAGCCGTCGAATGATGCCGTTGGCGACGATCGGCACCCACACGTCGGAGTCGGAGATGTCCCAGCGAGGCGGCCACTCGTACACCTCGAACACACCGCGAACCGCGTCATCGGGCTCCATGAAGTCGGACGCTTCCAACGACCCAAAGCTGATTGTCACCGGCAGCGTGGTGCCCTCAGCGCTGCCTTGCGTAAACAAGCCGATGTCGCCCTCGTCAGCCACCAGTTCAATGTACGCTTGCGAGTGCCAAACGGTGGGTTCCGGCATGTCAGGCGACCACACCCGCATCTTGATCTCGGGTCCGTTGGCTTGCAGCCGTACGTTGAGTGGCTGGCCTACTTCGTACACGAGGTCGGGAACAACCGTACCCTGCACCTGCTCCGCGTTCGAGCCGTCCACCAGTGCAACGATGGAGGTGGCGACGCGCAGACCAGCGCCGTTGGGCAAGCCGCTGTCAGCAGCGAACCACACCGCGCCCACCAACATTGCGGTTCCGTCTTCGGACGCTCGAACAACGATACCGCCGAAGTTAGCTGTCAGCCCATTAACGCTAACCGACCTCTGATCGGTCTGCATGGTGCACACAACGTCAACGTCGGCTTTCTTCGTGCCGAGAGTCGCCTGCATCATTCGGAACGAGGAAGGCGATACCGAGTCCATCAACATATGACCCAAGCCGCCCGACACCGAATAGTCGCTGTCGTTGACGCCGTTGTCAATGAACTCCTGGATGAACCACGCTTGCCCGGTGTCGGCTGACCCCCAACTGCTCGCCGTCGTGCGATTAAACGTGTCCACCAGGAACGGCGTAGGGGGCAACGGCTCCTCGTCTACTCGAATGCGAATGCGGGTGTTTTTACCGATCTTGCCGAACAGATCGCTGAGCGGGTTCTTGGTGGAATACCGGCCGGACACCTCCGGGTTGACGTGACTGCGCCCGTTGTTAATAGTGAGTGTACACGACCCAGCGTCGGCGCCGTCCGCTCCTTCGTTGCGGCGACCAAGCTCCAACTCGATGTCTGCCGTCAGCCGAACGTCGGGCGTGATGTCGTGCCACGCGTCGTCGTAAAACAGATCGACCCGGATGGCCGGAGGCCACGTCGCCGTCATTGCACCACCAGTTGACTCGTTCGCATCAGGCGTCGGATCAATTCCTTCATGCCCTCGTCGGCGCCGGTCACGTCGATTACGATACGGTTCGCGCCGCCCATGCCAGCCGCCACCCCTGCCCGTCCGACCTGTCCGGTTCGACGTGCGAGCGCCTGCCTGATCGCAGCCTGCTGGGAGTCGAGCGGACCAAGCAGCATGCCGCTCGCGGACTCGATCTCGCTGATGCCCGACCGGATACCGCGCGCGAGGTTCTCGCCGATTCGCTGGCCGGAGATCTCGGGAGCACCCTGGCCCGACATCGGTCCTTCCTTGGCCGGGGAGAACGGCAGGAAGTCGGTCACGCTCCCCGCAATGTCACTGATTGCGTCGCGTACCGCCCCACCCATCGACCGGATGCCGTCGATAAACCCTCGAATTACGTTCTTGCCTGCCTCCTTGAGCCAGTTAAGCGCGCCTCGGACCGCCCCCATGACCCTGTCCTTGATGCCCCGAATCTTGTCCACGATGCCGCCAACAGCGTTGCTCACCGCGCTCCGGGCGGAGTTGATCCGATCGCGGATCGTGTTCTTGATGGTGTTGAACGCGTTCACCGCCGCGTTCTTGGCCGCACTCAGCCTGGACGAGATAAAGTCCTTGATGGACGACAGTACGTTCGAAATCAGGTTTTTCACCCAGTTCCATGCGCTGTTCGTCGCATCCTTGATCTTGTTCCAGTGCTTGATGATCAGGCCGGGACCAGTGAAGTTCAGGAACAAGTTTTTCAGGAAGTTGAACACGTTCTTGACCGCGTTCTTAACCCAGTTCCACGCGGCGCTAGTGGCGCTCTTGATCGTGTCCCAATGCTGGATGATGAGACCTGGCCCCGTGAAGTTCATGAACAGCATCACGAGGAAGTCGATCGCCGTGCTAATGGCGTTCTTGATCCAGTTCCACACAGTTTGTGTGATCGTCTTGACGCTGTTCCAGACCGTATTCCACAAGTCTTTAAAGAACGTCGTGCGCGTCGAAACCATGACGATGATCGCAACCAACGCGACGATCGCGGCGATGATCAGGCCGATAGGGTTCAACATCATCACGATGTTCAACGCGCCTTGCGCAGCCGACCACAAGCCGGTGGCGATGGCGATTGTCCGCGTAACAACGGTATACGCGATAGTTGCCGCCTTGAGCGCCAGCAGCACCTGACCCAGCGTCACCAGAACGTCAGTCGGAATCGCAGCCACGACCTGAGCGAACACGGTGGCAAGCTGCGTTGTCGCACCCAACACGGGCTCAAGGCTAACCAGCACCTCAACCAGTGCCGTGCCGAGGTTGGCCAACGCGCCACCGCCCGCGCTGGACAGCTCACGAAACGCGCCGAACGCCTCGCTGTCCTTAAGCCCGCTGCCCCAGTCGGCAAACTTTGCGGTTAGGTTCTCCAGACCACCGGTCATCGTTGCGCTCATTGGCATAAACGCTTGCAGAATTCCGCCAAAGCCGATGGCGATGTTGCGGATCGAGCTGAGCAGGTCGGGCAGCACCTGCTTGGCCGTATTCTGCATGTCCGTCATAAATTCTTTAAAGCCCTCGGACTTGAGGTCTTTACCGACCTGCGCGCCGAAGTCACCGATCGCCGAGGCGGCGTCTTTGACGAACGGGGTCAACGAGGGCAGCAGCGTTCGCAGCGTGTTGATGCCGTTGGTGAAGATGGGCATCGTCGTGCTCGAGAGCGAGTCCGACCAGCTCTGGAAGTCAGAGCGCAGGCCGATGAATGCTTCGGCCGTAGCGCGGGTGGCGGGGGGCAGCTCGTTCAAGGCGTCTCGGTACGCGCGTTGCGCCTCGGCTGCCTTCTTTCCGCCTTCTGCCTGCGCCTCTTGCGCGGCGGTGTACAGGTCGGCCGCCTCGGTCACGCCTGCGAACTGCGGCTTGACAGCCGCCGTAAACGCAGCAACACCGGCACCAGCCGAGGCGAACGCAGCGGCGAAACCACCGACTGCAGTCACGGCTGGTGCCAGCGCAGGACCGATTGAAAGTGCGGAACCGAGCGATCGACCCAAGGCCGCCGCGTTAGTCCCTACCCGATTCAGGCCGTCCTCGATGCGTCGAGCCTCGCGGTCGAGGTCGTCGGCGTCCACGCCCAGATGAATCAGCAGGGATTCGAGCAGTGCCACTGACGCCACCTCCCCGGGTAGGTTTCGGCCTTACCGGCCGTCGTTCAAACTGGCGCTGCATGCGCTTCGCGATCGCCAGCATTTCGGCCGGTGTCTGCTTCGGCTTGCCGCTCCAGTGCACGAGGTGGTCATCGAGCTTGGGCCGCTTACCGCGTTTCATGTGCGGCGAAACCACGTCCATGCCGAGGCGTGCAAACAGGATGTCAAACCGTCGCGGACCAATCGGGCCGTACAACTGCTCGTACGCGACGAGGTGAATCAGCTCGGTCTCGGTGAATCGTTCGATGACCTCGCGCGGGGTCATCTGGAAGGCGATGGCCAGGTCGTATTGAGTTACGAGTTCTGGCCGTCGCTGAAATCCGCCTTGGCGTCGGCGACCTTCTTCCCGAATTCGCGGTCCATGCCGCTCAGCTTCTGCGCCAGTATGAACAGGCCGTTCACGGTGCCGGACGACTTGCGACTGAGGATGCGCGCGCCTTCCTTGACGTCCGGGAAGATCCGGGTGTCGGTGTCCGGGTCGAACAGCACCTGAGCCACCAGCTCCGCACGGTGGTTCCGCATGCTGACTTCGGTGTCGTTCCCGACGTCCTTCCGGCGCAAGGCGATCTGCTTCGCCTCGTACATATCGAGCTGTTCCGCCGTGAGACCGCGCACGCGGAACGTGGCGCCTCCCCACTCCGGAATCTCGACGTCTTCGTACTGGACGTCTTCGGATTCGCTGATGAGCTGCTTGAGTGTCGTCATGATCCAACCACGAAGTCAGGAATGCCGCTGAGCTTGAACGTCAGCGACGCGGTCAGTTTGTCGTCGTGCGGAGCGTCCGGCTCGAAGCCGGTGAGACCCGCCTGAAACGACCACACGGTCTCAGCAGGGTCAGGCCACCGGATGCGGTACGCTCGCGGCTCCGGCGTGTCGAAGTCGTCGAACAGGAAGTCATGTTCCGACGGGTCGTAGTTGACGTCACACGAGACCTCGCCGGTTCGCTTGATGCCGAACACGAACTCTTCCCACTGCTCGGGACTGTCGTGCGACGTGACGTCGATCTGCTCTCGTTCGATGCCAGGGCCACCGAGCGACTCGATGTTGGCGATCGCCACGAAGTCTCCGCCACCAATGGTGGCCTCACGCTCCAGGACGACACCAAATGCGTCCAAACCGGGCATGGTCAACCCTCCCAGGTCAAGCCGGTAGTTGTTCAGTTACGATCCGGTACGTAACCGGAGCGTGGCGGATTTGCGGGTCGGGGTCCCGCATCGTCCGGGTCATCTCGTGGCTGATCGACACAACCCAGTGCCCTTCGACCGCCAACGACTCCTCGCGGTGGTCCAGCGTGCGCTTGATTTCGTCGACGATCCCAAGCGCTTGCGACCAACCCTCATACTTGGTCCACACGTGGATGACGTGCGTGGTATCCGACCCGTACCGGTCGTGCGCGTTGTCCGGAACTTCGGTGCTCTCGCCGATCATCACGTACGGGTGCGGCTGGTCCTCCGGCGTGAAGTCGAACACCGGCACGCTTAGCTCGGCGCTCAACAGCTCGTACAGCGCGCGCTGAATCGCCAGCAACGGCGACTCGGCAACCGGGTTGATGTGCGGCATCAGTCAATCTCCGCCTGCACCCGACGTCGCAGTGCACGAGGGAACTCGCGCCTGGCCTCTTCCAGCGCCGGACGCATGTACGGCTGAGCGGGTGTTCGGCTCGTGCCGAATTCCACGTACTCGGCGTACTCGACCTCGTCGCCAGGGCCGACGTTGTACGCGGCCTTACCGGTCTGGTTGATTCGGATTGAGTCGCGTAGACGGCCGGTGTCCACAGGCACGAACTCCTTAGCGCGGCGTTGGATGAACTCCGCCACCTCCCGTGTTTCATCCTGCGCACCTTCGCGAGCGTCAACCAGCATCTCCTTGATGCGTTTGATCAGCCGCTCCCTGCCGACCACCCTCACGGTTACGCGCGCCATCAGCTGCCGCCCTCCTCGAACGTCGGCTCGGGCTGTTCCAACTCGGCCTCGATCCGGACGTACACCTCAGGGTTGGTAGACTTCTGCGTCCCGATTACCCGGTACTGTTCGTCGTACTCCGGTGCTCGCAACCGGTCGCCCCGCAAAACGTCGGCGCCGTCGTCCGCGTAGATGATGAATCGCAGCTCGGCCTCGCCTTGCATGTCGCCGACCTCAGTCCGAGCGAATGACTTCTCGCTGACGCTGGCTCGGCTGACTCGCACCGGCAGGAAGTGGGAGAACACTCGCGTCTGAGTCCAGCCACCCGCGCCGTCAGGCTGGCGCAGCGTACGCCAAACCTCGACCTCGCGGTTGAGCAGGTGGCCGACGGACACGGTTAGCCCCTCTTAACCGTTCGGGTGAACACCGGGCCGGTCGGCTTGGCGTCGGGAACCTCGTCGGGGGCGGTGGCGGGCTCGTCGCCGTCGTCCGGCACGTCGTCCACGACCGGTGCGGGCTTGGCACCTCGACCCACCAGGTCAGGCGCGGCGGTGCGCTGCCACTTGGCCGACTCGTCCATCTTGGCGATCAGCTTACGCTGACGGCGCTTATCGCGCTCGGCATCGCCGCGCGACCTCGCAGCCTTCTCCTCCGGCGTCAGCACCCTTACGGTGCGGCCGGTCTTCACGTTCTCAAATGCGATCGGCATGTTACACGTCCTGACTTTTGTCGAGCGGGAATGCGATGTCAGCTTCGAGCAGCAGCCGCTCGGGCATGTCGCCTTCCAGCGTAATGTGGCCGATGATCGTGCGATCGACAGCCGCCAAAATTAGCTTCTCCTCCTCCGCAGTCGCGTAGATCGTGCGATCCGCCGTCTGCGTGTACGCATAGTCGCCGATGCGCTCGGAGGTCAAGCCACGCGGGTTGTGCAGCCCGCGAGTTACCATGTTGAAAATGATCGGCTTGATTACAGCCGGTACGTTCGTACTGTCAACGTCGTCGAGGCTGATCTCATCCTCCGACGTCGATGACGCGATTCGTCGCACAATCGCGGAAGCGTCATCAAGGTATGCCTGGACCTGGCTGCGCTTGATGCCGGTGAACGTACGTCCGGCGCGCGCCTCGTACTCCTCGATCGTCATCAGCGCAGCCACGGTCACTGCCTCTCTTAGCTGCCGGTCGGCTGGCCCAGAACGACCACCCGGTCGATGTCCACCAGCGCCGCACCCGCGTACGTGCTGAGGACCGACTGCGTCTCTAGGTCGGCAGACACCCGGAAGACGTGGCGAATGCCGATGCCCTCCTCCACCATGGTCGCCGAGTCGATGGTACCCGGGATGTCGGCAGGGGTGAGGTTGGCGAACGCGAACGCGGACTCGTGGTACGCCAGCGCCTTGAACCCGGTCAGCCGAGGGTTCTTGACGACGATCATACCCCGGTACTCGCCGAGGATGCCGCGCCGGAGCGCTTCGGTCGCCACCTCCCCCTGGTAGTCCGTAAGCGACGCGCCGTCCGGGCTGGTGAGCCTCGCGGCGAACTGCGGGCTGACCGCGAGCCAGCGGTCGTCCATCGGGTTCTCGGCCTCGTCGAGGTCGGCCACCGCGTTCGCGACCTCGTTGTCGAGACCCGTGCCGTCGAGCGGGATGAGCCTGTCCACAGCCAGGTCGTTCATCACGTCGGCGAGCTGCGACTCGGCGCCGGACGCCACCGCGCGCACCTGCGGACGCGTGACCTGCCGACCGAAGTTGACGATGTCGAGGGTGCGCTGGTGCTCGTTGACCGTGGCCGCGTCGTAGACGTGCTCGACGTCGAACTCGACCTCGTCCTCGTCGATCTCGGTGTAGGTCAGGGGGCCGCCGCGCGCCTGGATGCGCGCCGTTCGGGGCACGGGCACCCGCAGGATGGTGGTGCCGCCGCTCGGGGGCGCGACGTCGGACGAGGGGACCTGCAGAACGGTCTGGGTCAGCGTCAGCTCGGCGCTGAGCAGGTCGATCGCCAGCTCGGACACGCTGGCAGAAGTCACGAAAGCCATCGTGATTCAACTCCTGTTCGAAATCGGCTCACGTCTGGTCGGTTCGTGACGTGAGTTGGGTTACTTGCTGCCGCCAGCACGCGGCCTGCGGCCCTTGCCCATGACCGCCGCGAGAATGTCCTCTCGGCTGGGCTCGTTGGACGTGGTGGCCGCGCCAGAGCGCAGCCGCTCCTTGGGCTTGCCGCCGTTGGCTGCAGGCTTGGGAGCGGGTGCACGAGAAGCTACGAAAGCCGAGATTGCCTCGGCCTGGTCGTTCAGCTCCTCTTCTGTGGACGCCGTCAGTAGCTCGACCGGAACGCCGGTACGACTGGACACCTCGGCTCGCAGAGCCTTGAGCTTGTTGTTGCTGTTCTCTTCCTGCAGCGAGGCGATGGCCTCACGCAGCCGGTCGAGTTCCGTCTTCTCGGTTTCGCTGGCCTCATCCAGCCGCCTACGCGCTTCAGCGTTCTCGGCCGCCTTACGCGCGTTCTCCTTGGCCCGCTTCTCCCACTTTCGGGCCATGGCCTTCCAGTCAACGCCCGGCGTTTCCGGAGTCGGCTGGTCACCCTCGGGCTCACCGCCACCACCCTCCGGTTCCGTGCCCGTTTCGGGCTCGGTGGTGGGGTCGTCGTCTGTGGTGACCTCGTTGTCGGGCTCGACCGGTTCGGGAACGAGGTTGTTTTCGGGTTCGGTTGGGGTAGCCATGCGGCTGCCTCCTGTTGTTGTCGAGCCGACAGCTCGTTTCGAGCCGCCAGCGTTGGTTACTCTTCCTGCGCCTCCAGGTGTGCGCGCAGGTGGCGTTCGACCGCCGCACGGTCGCTATCCGGAATGTTGCTCTGCGGCAGCCGCGACAGGGCGTTGCGGACGGCAGGCAGCACAGCGGGCGACCCCACGTTCGGCGCGTGGTGCGGGAACTTGTACGACGCCTTGACCGTGGGGTCGCCGCCCGCTTCGACCCACGCGTGCATGTACCTTAGCACGGTCGGGTCGTTGGGGGCGCTTGCGACGGCAGCAGGCCCGTCCCACGGCCGTTCGGTCACGTCGGTGTTATGCACTGACAGTCCCGGCATCCTCAGGTTCCTCCTCGTCGGGCTCAGGCTCGGACGGTTGTTCGGTTGTATCTTCGACCGCGACGCCTGCGCCAGACGCCTGCCGGAATTCTTCAATGTCGGCACTCGAAAACGGCAAGTGGTCCCACAGTGCCTGAACCGGAACGCCCAGCTTCTCGGCGACGACGGACAGCATATCAACGAGCTGGATGGCGCGCTGGTCGATCGTCGGCTTCCACCGAATTCGGGCCATCGGGTCGACGTCGATTCCCAGCAACGTACCCGCCTGCCCAAGCAACTGCTCGTGCGATTCGCCAAGGATGATCTGCCGCTCGCTGACCTTGCGGGCTGTTGACTCACGCGACTCGATGAGTGCCGCTGCGGCGAGGTTGGCCAACGTGCCCAGGAGTTCGTGCGCCGGAATCTGGCCGATCGCTGACATCATCCGGAGTGCAGCCTGCCTGGACTCGATGAAACCGTCAAGCGAGGTCTGCGACAGCTCCTCAAACTGCACATCGCCCGGTTCCGCGTTGACGGTCATCATGGTGTTGGCCGACGCCTTGACCAACTTCGCCTCAAGCTCCTTGACCATGCGGCCAATGATGATCTTCCGCCCGTGCGCGCCGTAGTGCTCGGCAACCATCAGGTGGAACGTGATCAGATTGACCTGATCCTGGAGCGTAAACAGCGGCTCAACGTCCCCGACCACAGGGTCATCGATGTCCTCGTCGGAGACGTATCGGACGATCGGTACGACCTCCTGGTCATGCGACTGAATCGACCCCTCTATGAAGGTGAACGCGGCTGACCCGCCCTTGCCGCGCTTCTTCTTCGCCGTCACACGCTCGAAGTCGTAGGTGTGGGTTTCGTCGTACAGCCGCCACTCGCCCGTGCCGAGGTCTTCCAGCGCGTACTTCGGCCAATCCTGGTCAACGCCGTACGCGGTGGTCATCATGAGCGGGGTGGCGGGTCGCATCAGCGGAACGCCGTTATCGCTCGGCATACAGATGCCGTACCCGACGCCGTAACTCGCTGCCGACTTGTGGACACCGATCTGCTTTCGATCCCACCGGTTGCGTTGCCACACGCCCCAGATGATTTCAGCATCCTGCTCGTCCTCGGACACGTAGCCGTCGACGAACATTTGTTGCACGGTGGCCTTGACCGCCAGCGGCATCATGTTGACGCGGCTCATCTGCGCCAGAGCCTGCAGCTCCCGAGGTGTTCCCAGCGGCAGCCACACGAGACGCGCCTCGTTCTTGAGGTAGTCCCGGATTTTCTCGATGCGTCGGCGATCCTTGCCGCGCAGGCCGAACAACTCGGCTGCCTTCTCCTCAGCCTGGTCTGGCGTCAGCGGCACGTCGTCTCGCCTCCCATCACCATTCAAACCCGGATACGTCCTGAATGCCCTGCGATTGCCCGACCTTGTCAACGTACGCAACCAGATACCGCATCGCGTCCATGCCGTGGTCGTCCTGCTTAACCGGCTGTTCCTTGGTGCCCTTGTCTGCCCATACGTAGCCCGCGATTTCGTCAGCGGTGCACGCCGGTTTCTTAGACTCCACCAGGTCCGGGTCTGGGTTGACGCATGCTCCCCGCACGAAGAACACCCGAGCGATTCCGTCGCCTGCCTGTCGGTGTCTCGACTGCACGGCCTGAATGCCCGCCCCCACCGCCTTATGCGCGGGCACGGTCGCCATGCCGAGGTGGCGTTCAAGCGTGGCGCGGTCTTCTGCGTCGTGATCGCAAATGACGGCCTGCGGTTTGGGCTCGTTCTTGGCCAGTTCCAATGCGTCTCGCGCGTGGTCCTCAACGAGCCGCTTCGTCCGGTACAGCTCGCGGTACATGAACAACCGGCCGTCCGGGTCCTGCGCCCACATCTGCAACACGAACGGGTTGGTGAAACCGAAGTCTACAGACCAGAACCGCGCCCAGTCTTTCGGCACCTCGAACGCGTCGAGCAGGTGGTGCGCGGGGTCGTATTCCTCGTAGATCAAGCCCTCTGCGGCGACCCACAACCCATTTCGCAGCCGCAGTTTGCGAACGCCGGTCAGCTTGTCCAGCTTGGCCAAGTACGCGCGCCCGGTTGTTGTCGGCTGGCCAGTGGCCTGGTCGAACAACGTCGGGTTGTCCTCGTGCCGGGACTCCATCAGCAAGACGTCGCCTCGGTCGGCGCGCTGCTTGAGCCAGTGGGTCGGCATCGACGGGTTGGTGTCGGCAATCAACTGCTGAAACGAGATCTTTCCGTTGCGCAGCCGGGTTGTGATTGACTCCCAGTCGTTTTCCGTCAGCTCGATAGCCTCTTGCGCGTACGCAACGTCGTATTCGCTGGACATGATCTTAGTCGATTTGTCCATACCGCCGATGGCGATCGACGACCCGTTGGTGTACAGGTACTGCGGAGGCTGCTCGGCCGAACCGCCGTAAAACCGGACGATGCCGGTGTCGATAGCCTCCCTGACCACGTGTTCGCGCCACGTCACCAGCGCCGTTGACCCCAGCGACTCGCGTGTTTTCCTGACGATAAGCCCCCGCATCCGAGGGTTAGCCAGCGCCATGGCGTGCAGTTTCTCCAGGCACGCCCGACTCTTGCCTGTTCCGGCTGGCCCACTCATCAACACCTCGGGCTCGCGGCAGTGGAACAGGTCCAAAGCCGACCCGTACGGCGTGAACGTGTGTTCAGCCATCGCGGTCGTCACGTCAGCTTACTCATATCGACGCCAACGATCTCGTACCGCACTCCACCCGACACCTGCGTCTTGGTCGCGGCGTCCAGACCAAGCAACTTCGCCCGACGCTCCTGGATCTTGAGCAGTGACGCCACCGCCCGCATCTTCGGGTCATGGTCAGGCAGCGGGCTGCCGGTGTCGTCGTACACGACCTTGCCGTGTTGGATGACGATGTGTTCAGCTTCGAGAATCTGCTCGACCTCGCGCCACATGCGGTCGAGGCGTTCCAGCTCGAACGTTCGCACCTCTTCGGCGGGCTCCTGGATGACGCGCTTGATTGAGCGCTGCACCCGCTTGTACATGCTCTGGGCAGTACCCTCACCCAGCTCGTCGGCAATCTGCTGGTACGAGTACCCGCGCGACCGGAGCTTACACGCCTTCGCGTCCAGCTCCAGCGATTCGACGGTCTGAACCAGTTTGCCGTCCCCACCGTGCGGTGCCTTCGGGTTCATAGGCATCGGCGTTTCGCCTCCTTTTGACTGGAGGGGTGGCGGCTGGTCCGTCGCTGGTCTTGGCGGGCAAGTCGCGGAGGTCGTAAAACACGCCTTGCGGCGTCGTTGACTTGTTTACGCGTCCGTCGCTGGCCCACCGCTTAATGGTCCGGGTTGTCCGACCTGTCCAGGTCGAGGCGTCCCCAACCGTTACCCAGATCGGCTGTTGGCGTTCCGCCATGGTCACCACCCCGGATACGCCGATGGGGTCCACACCCGGCGTTTCCAGGTGGAACCCCATCTTGCGGTACTGAACTATCTAACCGGATTGTATATGACAGAACGCCCGGTGTCAAGCCGCCGTTAACGCCGCGTCCAGCTCCGGCGTCGCTTAACGACCTCGCCTCGAATCGCCTGGCCTCCGCCGCCGCCCGTAGCGCGCTTCAACGACGCGACCAGGTAGACCGCGACGATCGCGCCGACGACGAGAGCGATAACCATCGCGACGACCATAACCATCCCCATTGCTACCATCGGCATAGCCACAGGCAGTAGCACAACACCACACACCGTGACCGTAGCCAGCAGGCAGCAAACCGGAACGACCTGGTCGAGCAGCGCCGACGCCGGACGAGCCTGAACCATCCGCTGTCGCGGCTGCTCAGTAACATCAACGACGATTCCGCGCCGTCGCGCCTCGTACCAGCCCGGACACCGGGGGCAAACGCAGTCAACTCCGTGTCCGGTCACGGAGTTCACCGGACCAGCCTGTCGGGGCACGACCTCATTTGACTGCTGGCGCTGTTCCTCAGCCAACCAGTCGTAGACCTCGTCGCGGGTCGTTCGTCCGAATTCACCACCCAATCGAATCATCTCCTTCCTTGCCTCAACTCCATCTTACCATACAGCTTGCCTAACGCACAAGTGCTGCCCTGCAAGGGCTCCCGTGGCCTCTCTCGCGCCCTGGGAGCGCCCGGGGGTCCTAGACTACCGGCCGCCCGCTCCTGGGCGCTCCGTACCCCCCTCCTGGCCCGTCCTGGGGCCGCCCCGCCACCGCCCCCCGTGCGGGCGCCGCAGGCTAGTCTGCGAGCAGGCGCGACAGCTTGGCCTGGAGCTTCGGGCGGTCAGCGAGGTCAGCCAGCGCGTCAACGGTCGTCATCCGGCCGTCGCGCACCCGGTGCAGCAGCTTGGCGACGAGAACCGCGTCGTGACCCGGCTTGAACCCGCCCTCGCGCTTAACCGGCCGGTGGCACAGCCCGCAACGGCACTGGAACAGAACTTCATCGTCACGAACCGGCCTCCACATCGTGCGCCAGCCGCGAATCTGGTCGAATCCGCTAAGCTCCACGACCTTCTTGCCGTCGAGGTCGTAGTGAACTTGCAGCTTCTTGCCCGCCCGAAACTCTACACCCTCGGCGAACTCAGCCTCGTTGTCGTAAACGTAGGTCTCATCAATCGTCTGCGTCGCAACGTCGTAACGGACCTTCTTGATGACCTCGATTACGAACTTGGCTGCCATCGCCTTTGTCTCCTTCTGTTCTCGCCCTTACAATTCTATTAAATCACACTTTTGCTGTTGACGCAAGTTCCGCGTTTTGCCGTCGTTTATCGCTCGTTTTGTGGTCTTTATCACACAAGAATACCAACTCAATAGGGGGGGGTAACTGGGGTAACGGCCCCCGGAGCGCGAGAGCTTTTTTCCGGAGAAACGTATACGCGTAGTGATCTTTTTCTCCCCACCTCGCAGGCAGCTCCGAGAGCGTTACCCTCGTTACCCTTCTTATTAGAAATGTATATAATTGAATGCTCCGTGGCCGGTCAGAGGGTATTACGCGCTGGTAATTTGCTCGCTCGACAAGGTAACGATATAGGTAACGGACCCCCCTTCGGAAGCCGTTACCCTGCTAAATCTGGCACCGTTACCCTCTTACGCGTTGTTACTTAGTATAGCCTAACTCTTCCCAGGGTAACGGGGGGGGTAACGCTCCTGGCCGTTACCCCTGCGGGTTGGCTGCAGACGTGCGTGAGCCCCCGCCTGCCGAAGCAGAACGGGGGCTCAGGGGGCGCGGCGTCAGTCGGTGACGATCTCCGCCGACTCCACGGTTACTCCCGGCATCAGGTACTCGCCGCAACCCTCGGCGTAGCCCTGGTACCAGTCGGCAGGCTGCTCGCCCTGGCCGAAACCGGCCTGCTGGAGCTGGTTGGCCTGGTCCTCGTTCACGGTCAGGGTCAGCAGCAGGCGAAAGGCGCCTTGGGGATCGCGGACGACGTTCGTCGTGTCGGACACGGCGTGATCTCCTTGTCAGTCGGAAACTGCCCCACCAGGAAATCACAGCCGTTGTCCGTCACGCAAGTCATCCGGCGCGGCGCCCCGTGGCCCCTCCTGCGGCCTCTCGCGGTGCCAGCGGCCACGAGTACCGGCCACAGCACGCCAGGCGCTCCCGTGGGCACGGAGCCACCACGGCGGGGGGTGGCGTGGGCACGCCGGAGCCCCCGGCCACGGGTGCGGCTCGGGGGCTGGCGGGGGCGCGGTCAGGACAGGCTGGCCAGGGCCTCGCGCGCGTCGGCCGCGATCTGGGCGTTCTTCGCGACCAGCTTGGGGAACTTCTTCTGGACGAAGGCGGGCTCGGAACCGGACTCCTCAACCGACATCCGGAGGACGCTCTTGAAGAGGTCCAGGTACTCGGCGTCCGACTTGATCGGCATCGCCGCGTCCGTCTTGCGCTCTCCGGTCGGCAGGTGGGTGATGACCACCCGGCGCCAGTTGGGCTTCGACTTGATGTGGGAGTCGGTGACCAGGATCTCGAAGTTGCCAACGGTCTTGTTCATTAGAGTTCTCCTCGCTGCTTCTGACCGGTTCCCTTCCCGATCTATATCTATTTTATCATTGCACTTGCCCCGCGCGCAAGTTATTGAAGCCAGGCATGCCGAAGCCCCCGGCTGGGGGCGCGGGGGCTGGCGGGCTACGCGTCGACTCGGGGCATCGACGACCACGTGAGACGGATGAACTCGATCTGCTCGGGTTCGACTCCCACCTGTTCGGCGAGCCACTGCCGTTGGAACTGCTCAAACTCGATCTCGCTCAACGCGGCGTGCGTGGTGCCGCCGCTGTTATCGGCCCAGTAGAACCCGAGACCATTCTCGTTGTGGATAATGAAATCCGCACACCACACGAACTCGGTCGGGTAGCTTACGTTGCTGCCGTCCACGGGGTCCTCCTCAGTAACTGTCGTCGGTGTGACCGCAGCGGATGCAGCGGTAACCGACCTCGTCGTCGAACTTCATGAAGTGTTCGGGGTACACGCCGGGGTCGGCGTAGCCGTTGTCGATCGCCTCGCAAACCGGCTTGTCCGGCCGCATCTCGTAGTCCATGACCTGCCGACCGAGGCGGGTGATGCCCTGGCCGCCCTTTTCAACCAGGCCGCGCGATTGCAGCGCGACGACGGTTCCGGTCTTGGCGCCGACCACAAGCCCGTCCCACCTGACCAGGCCGTGCGCCAACGCTTCCATCATGGGGGCGGTGACCTTGAGCTGCTTCTGCAGCCGCTGCGCCGGAGTCAGCGTGTCTTCGCGCTGAGCCGGGTACTCCGGCCGATTGACCTGGGACCGCCACCGCCTGCTGTTGACCCGCTGGTGGTCACGCTTCCGAGCGTTGTCGATGCCCTTGGCAACGGCCAACGAGATCTTGTCGCTGAACGACCGGGCCGCGTCGAGGCTGTGCTCGAACCCACCGAACATCCGACCCGCGCCCCAAGCCTTGATCAGGAACGACTTCGCCCGAGCGTCGTGTCCCGGGAGGAAAGTCGCCTTGGGCGTCCGGCTGTAGTCGCATCCGGTGGCCCACACGCGGCCGTCACTGTCGCGGTAACCCAGCGTCGCGCACCCGCACACCTTGGCCGGAACCAGCTCGGCGGGATTCCACACGGCCCACGGGGTACCTTCCGGCTTGACGAAGTCGGGCAGCGGCTCGACGGTCACGTCGCCGTTCCCGTCAACGTGCCGCACCCAACCGTAACTTTCCAGCGGGGTCTTGACGATCTGGCCGATCTTGAACACTGCGGACTCCTCGATCCAGGGGCGGTGGCGTTTCCTCCGCCCTTCGAATTCTATTAAATCACATAACTTGCCTCGTGCGCAAGCCCGCAGGCACGACTAAGCCCCCGCTGCGGGAACGGGGGCTTGAGTCGATCAAAACCGCTTGCGGCGCTTCTTGCGGTCGTTGGCGTGCGTCCTCAGGTACGTGGCCAAGGCGATGTCCGCCGTCGCCACCGTGGCCGCTGCGGTCGCTGCCGGGTACTGGTGCCGGTCGAGGTGCTGGCGCGCGTCGTCCAGCGTCTCGGCCGCGAGGGCTATCATCTCGTCGGGGTCGGCGTCGATGCTGGCCAGCGGGTTGCCCTTGATCAGCCTCTTGATCGGGTTCACGAGGTGTCACCTCCTTCCCAGGCCAAGCCCCCGCCTTGTGGGCGGGGGCTGAGGTCAGAGCGGCACGACCCGGTAGATCGTGTCGGTCGCGTCGCCTCGAACCAGCACGTCGCCCGACTGGGTCCGACCCGGCACCCGCTCGAAGATCTCGTCCTCGTCGGGAACCTGGACCTTGGGCGCCGACCGAATGACCGACCCCGGACGACCGCCGATCGGACGCGCCACCCGCGCCGGACGAGACACCTCGCCCTCCTCGGGCAGGTACCACATAGCGCCTCGCTGGACGATCTTGATCGGCTGGTTCTCGCGGTCGATCAGCGACCGAATCGCCGACCTGATCTGCTCGTCGGTCAGGCCGGTCGCAGTGACCAGCTCTTCGCGACTGACGTTGCGGCCTCGGCGCTTCTCCAGAGCGGCCAGGACCTTGGGGGTGGTTCGCGGATAACCCACGGGCGGGCTCCTTCTCTCGGTGCTTGCTCTTACGACAAGTAAATCACACAACCTGCCGTCTGCGCAAGTCCCGGCACAACGCGACCCGCCACCCCGGGCGGGCAGCGGGTCGGCTGGTTGTCAGTGGAGCGGGTGCAGTCGGTTGTAGGCGTCGGCGAGGATCGTGGCGTGATCGAATGCCGGGTTGATCCAGTCACCCGTCAGCGGGTCATGGATTTGGCCCAGCTCGTTCACGGGCAACCACGCGGCCTCTTTGGCGTCGTCGGCAGCCCGCAGCGCATACGGTACGCGAACTACAGTCAAGAACGCCTGCGAGACGTACCGACCTCGCGGGTCCCGGTCAGGCTCATCGTACGTTGCCAGCGGCGACACGAAGTGCGGGTTGAGGATCATCAGGTCGGCTTCTTCGAGAGCCTCCCTGATTGCCGCAGCCTTAGCGGTCTCGCCTCGGTTGACGTGCCCGCCCGGAATCGCCCACATGTCGGCGAACGGGTCCCACTTGCGCCGGACCATCACGACCCGAGCCGGGTTGAGCCGCATGATGACCATGTCGGCGGTGTACTTGATGACCTCGTCGCGCTCGTTGTCAACGTGAGTGGTCACGAATCCTCCTGGAAGGTTAATGTTTCACGTGAAACGCCAAAGCCCCCGCCGGGAGTGGCGGGGGCTTGGTTGGCCGCGTCAGACGAGCTTGTACTCGCCCTCCTTGGCCATCTTGCTGTTGCCCTTCTTGTCGGTGTACCAGAAGGTCCCGTTGTCGGCAACGGTGCCCTGGTACTCCCACCGACCGATCTTGGCGGTGACCGTCTTCGGCGCGTCGTCCTCGTCGGTCCAGTCGGCGGTGGCCTCGCGCTCCGCCTGCTCCGCCTTGACGGCCTCGGCGTGCGCGGCCTCCTCCGCCTGGACGGTCTGGGCCAGGGTCAGCGCGCGCTGCTCCCTCTCGCGTCGCGCCTCGTTCCCGTCGTGCACCAACCCGGCGTCCTCGGCGAGCTTGCGCTCGGCCTTCTTGGGGGCAGCGGCCTTGGCCGCCTTCCGGTTGGCCTTCGCCTCGGCCTTCTCGCGCGCCTTGGCGATGCCCGCGACGACCATGTGGCCGAACTCGTACTTGGCAGCCCAGCTCTCCGCCGTGCCGCTGACCGCCATGCCGCCCTCGGTCTTGCGAACCTCCAGCCCCAGCGCACCCCACTTGATGAGCGCGGACTTGAGCTTGGCGTCGTGACCAGGGGCGAACGTCCTGGCGGTCTCGGCCTGGCAGCCGGTGTCGAAGCTCTCGAAGTCGCCGCTGGCGATCTGCTCCTCGGTCAGGTCCTCCGGCAGCGTGTCGAACTTCGAGCACTCGCAGGGGGTCTTCTCTGCCATCTTGATCAGGCTCCTCTGTTGAATTCTGCTATTCGGTGGGGTCCGTTCCCCCGACCTCGTGATTCCATCTTATCACGGGACTTGCTGTTGACGCAAGTTCTGGCGTTGTGACGTACGTCACACCCGGACGTCGGCGTTGCGACCAAGCGCACGGCGAACCGCGCCGGAGTCGTCGTACCTGACCCGCAGGCGCGGCACCCACGCGCCACCCTGCCGCTTGCGTCCGACGTGCACGACGGTGCCGGGTCGCCCGACGATCCTCACTCGCTGACCAGGTCGCATCATCGCTGCTGTCCTCCTCGAATACCGAGCGCCAAGGGCCAAACGTTGCCTGCCCTTGGCGCGTGTCTGTGTGATTCTATCTTACCATGCTGCTTGCGGGTGGAGCAAGCGGGGGCGGCTCTCGCCGCCCCCCAGCCTGCGCCGTCAGATCAGGGTGAACTTGGTGGTCGTCTGCTGGTTGCCCTTGCGGTCCTGGTAGGTGAACTTCGGACCGTGAATCGGGTCGTCCGAGGTGACGCCCTGGTAGACCCAGCGACCGACCTTCGCGGCGACCTGCTTCGGGGTCTCGTGCGTCTTGCGCGCCTGCCGCTTGGTCTCGCGGATCATCCGCTCGAACGCCTTCGCCTTGGCCCGCTCGATGCCGCTGGCCACCATGTGGGCGAACTGGTAGAAGCTGGCCGCCGTGACGGCGTCCATGTCCTCGGCGAAGTCGATCACCGTGACCTTGTGGCCCTGCGCGCCCACCTTGATCAGGAAGCCCTTGAGCCGGGCGTCGTGACCCGGGGCAAAGTCCCGGAGGGTGGTGCGGTTGCAGACCAGGCGCGCGCCGGTCTCGGCGTCGGCGTAGTTGCTGCACTGGCAGGGGCGGATCTCGGTGGTCTCGACCTTGGCGTTCATCGCGGGCTCCTCCGCTTGGGGTTTTGGGCTCTTCCCTCAACCTCTAATAAAATTTTAGCACGCCAGTTGCGGTTGACGCAAGTCGGTTGGGCCATTGAATTTGTGTGGGCTGCGTCACACGCCTGCGGGCTTGACGCCACCTGCCCCCGCGTGGTTTCGCGCGTGCTCGCTCCTTTTATCCGGTGTTGGCTCAGTACGACTTGCGCACAAAGCAAGGTTGTGCTTTAATGGAATTACGCACAACGACGAGGTGAGGAGCCCGACCCATGCGAGTTTGGATTCTGGAGAGCCAGGCCGAGTACGAGCCTGCGACGCGTCTGGGCGTGTACGCGACGGTCAACCACGCGGCTGCCGAGTTCAAGGACGCGGCGAACGGCCTGGTCTACTGGGCCGACGAGTTTTCGGTTGACGTCTGTTACGAGTTCACCAACCCGCAGTCAGACGTCACCATCACGATTGACCACCGGGGCGACCAGGTTACCCTTACCGGCACGCTGGTTGAGGGCGCGTCGTACATCTTCGGGTCGGCGAACGTGGACGACGAGATCTGGGCGCAGGTCGCCATTCTGATCAAGTCGTTCATTCGGTATCAGCGCGACGAGCGCGGTTTCAAGCCGCACGAGGCGAACCGCCCAATCTCGCAGCCCACCGGCCGCTGGCACTTCGTGCGGCAGGCCGACTAACCGAGCTTGCGCCAGCAGCAAGTCTCGTGCTTTAATGGAGGAACCGGGGCGGCTCGTCGGGTGAGCCGCCCCCCGACCCCACAGGGGGGAACGCGTGGCCACTGTCGAGGAAGTCAAGTTCAACGGAAACACCATCTGGCCGGGTGCGTCGCACATGACGCGATGGCAGCCCAACATCTACCACTTCGTGATCACGGTCACGTACCAGCGGGGTCCGTACGGTACCGGAACTTCCACCCGGATGGGGCTGGTCGAGCCTAAGGTCGGCTCGCAGTACGGCGAGCTGGTCGAATCGATGCTGGTGTGGGCGCAGCGGAACTGTCCGGGTGACCCGGGTTCGCACTGCATCACGTTCTTCAACATCGTTCCCAACGGCCGGTTCTTCCCCGACCCGCAGATCGGTGACGATCAGGACAAGTAACACCCGTACTCGACCCCCTGCCGCCGCTGGTGGGGGGTCGAGGCGTATTCGGGAGAGGAGGTGAAACACCGTGATCAACGTGGGCTCCAGAGTAGCGGCTCGCTTGAACGACGAGCTGGGAACTGTGATCAGCCGAGCGTTCGACATCTGGGAACGCACCT
>Ga0105036_100010_pt1 | contig 21826 bp, 23 predicted proteins | sample LS_101metaG_FD_91484 | JGI IMG/M metagenome (GOLD analysis project Ga0105036, IMG submission 91484) | Switchgrass associated microbial communities from Austin, Texas, USA - LS_101 metaG | ecosystem: Host-associated > Plants > Phyllosphere > Phylloplane/Leaf | place: USA: Austin, Texas | collected... | reverse complement strand
GACCTGCACGACACGAGTGAAGAGCTTCGGGAGACCCGGAGCATCGTAGATGGGATGAACGAATGACCGACCTGACCGACAAGGACTTCAAGGACGCGGCCTCCGGCAAGCTGGGCGGCAAGGCCCAGGAGACCGCGCGCCGTCTGATCGAGCTGATGGACAGCTTCCGTGAGGAGCTGACCTCGGTCCAGCGCTTCGGTGAGGAGCCGGATCCGGGCACCGCGATCGCGTGGGAGAAGGAGTACCGGGTCGGCGACGTGCCGCGTGCCGTCGTACGGTCACGGTTCCACCAGGGCATCAACGACGCGTTCGACGGTGACACCAACACTGACGACAACGTCCCGGCGATCTACTCGCCGGCAGGTCCGACCCAGCAGACCTACCTGTACGTCGCGGTCTGCATCGCCCCGGACCTCTGGTACCTCACCGGTCGTCGGACCAACCCGGTCAGCTGGGAGACCCTCATCAAGTTGATCGGTGAGGCCCCGGCACGCATCAGCCGGGTCGAGGACTGGCAGGCCGTGTGATGAGCATTACCAGGTGCAAGACAGTTTGGGGTGCGATGCTCCTCGGAGGCGTACCCGCGCTGTGCTTCTGCGCCGCCATCTTCCTCATCTTCTGGTGAGTCAGAGCGGTCCGCCCAGCAGCACGTAGCAGCTGAAGATGCTCAACCCGATGGTCCCCCGGATGACCCACGTCTCCACGGCAGAGCCCGTGTAGAAGCGGATCCACTCCGGGGGACCGCTCATGTGCCAGCGCCGACGCTGCCGGATCTTGGTCGTCCCGTCAGGCATGACCTCGCGCTTCAGGGTGACCCGCGGGAACGACAGCGGAGCGCCGCCCTTGGTGACACAGTCGCTGTAGACATGGAGCATGCAGCCGGCCGCGAACGCCAGACCGAGCATCCACCAGGCACTCGCGAGAGCGTCCCAGACTCCCCAGGCGAGCGCGCCGCCGGCGATGGCTGCGTACCCCTGGTAGCTCTTCCGCACGCAGCGAGCGGCTGTCCCGAAGGCCATCGCGAGCGTCACGACAGCCACCCACGGGTGCCACTGGAGGAGCACCGCGACCGTGGCGCCGCCGCACAGAGCGCCCGGAGAGGTGTGCGTGAAGGTGCGGTGGGGATCCTTCTTCGCGGGGTCGTTGGCGAGCCTGGTCGCGTGGTAGATCCGACGACAGATCCACCGCACGACGTGCGAGAGGCACCACGAGAGCCAGCTCCACGAGCGCGTGACGGACGACGAGAGGTGGTCGATGTCAGGTGCCACCGTGCCGACGAGGATGAGCCCCATGATGGCGATCGCCACGCCAGGTGACTTCAGCGGGATGAGGTTCGCGCTCGCTGCGACCGCGACCGCGCAGGCACCCACCGTGATGTGCGACCGTGCCATCATGAGCGTTGCTCACTCTCTGTATCCGATGTCAGTCTCGTGTCACTCTGGTGTGACACGAGACTGTTTCCGCCGGTAGATCACTCGTGAGGCTGACATTGTCACAGCTGGTGTCCTACTTACGCAGCAGCGGTGTCACAGTCAGCCGATACCGTCCGTAACTGAGTCGCAGTACGACTCCCTCGCTCATCTGACGCTCGAGGTACCGGTGGATGGTCCTCTCGCGCCGGTTCGTCAGCTTCGCGAGGTCACCCGGGGTCACGCCCTTGTCGCCGGCCGACGCGAGCGCCTCGAACATGACGCGCTCCACGTCGTTCTTCGGGGTCGGCTTCCGGGCGTCCGAGTAGGCCGCCCTCTCGCTCTCCTCGCGCCGCGCTCGCTGCGGGTCGCGGGCCAGCGTGGCCTCCACCGCGGCCAGGATCTGGTTCACGGGAGTGTCCATCTCGGCACCGTCCTCGTCATCGTCGAGCTCGTCCATGGCTGAGCCGAGGCCACTCGCAGCGTCCATGTCGTGCAGGTCCGAGGGCACCAGATGCGCTGCTCCGATGTCCTCCAGAGACTCACCTCGACGCAGCCTCTCGAGGATCTCGGGGGTCCAGCGGGTACGGTCGTCATAGACTTCTCCGAGGTCCTCACGCGCCCATCCGGACGCGATGTCGCCCAGGTCCGGACGGTCCTCCCAGGCGTCGTTCATGATGGCGACGATGTCCGGACGGTCGATGAACTGCACCCTCAGGGTGACCGGACGGAACTCTCCCTCAGCGTCGATGTAGCACGTGCCGCGCCGACTCTTCGGGATGTTGTAGGGGTCGACGCCCCGGGTCGCGTTCGGCAGGATCCACTGGGCCTGGTCCGCCTGGGACAGCCGGAAGCAGGCCCGCCAGGCGAGCTGCGACTTCAGCTGCGAGTTGCCGAGCGCGGCGAGCGTCGGGTACTGGGTCGCGAGGACCATCAGCACGCCCATGCCGGCGCCCTTGCGGGCGATCTCGACCAGCGCCGCGCCGGCCGCGACCGCCACGTGGCGCGGGGCCGAGTCACCGATGAGGCTGGCGATCTCGTCACAGAACAGGACGATGACGGGCTCCTCCTCCGTGGGCTCCCAGACCTCGGTGCCGCGGATGCCGCAGAGCTTGCCACGGCGGTCGACCTCCTGGGCCGCGGCCATGACCAGCATCATCGCCCGGTCCACGTCGGTCTCGAGCCAGTCGAAGAGCGGCGCCCACGGCAGCAGCGCGGCACCACCCTTCAGGTCGATGCCCCAGTACGCGACGTCCAGGGCCTTGGAGTACTTGGCGATGAGGAGGTGCATGAGCCCGGACTTGCCGGACCGGGTCACGCCGGCGATCAGGCGGTGGAAGCCGCCGACCCCGGGCTCCCACCACCGGGTCCGCTCCTTGGACCGGTCCGAGTAGTTGCCGATCTCCACGAAGTCCGTGATGCTCTTGGCGAAGACCCCGTCGAACTCGATGGGCTCGACGTACGGGTCGTCCTCGACGCAGGTGACCTTCACCTTGTTGCTGCCACTCTTCCCGTCGATCAGCTCGATCGAGACCGAGCCGGGCGGAGCGTCCATCAGGCTCTCGACCAGCTCGGCCTCCTGCTTGACCCGCCGGCGGGACTGCTTGCCCTTGTCCCAGGTGAGCGTGCCGGTCCAGTTGCCGTTCGCGCTCTTGCGGAAGCTGGCCCACCTGGTCTCGGCGAGCGCGGTCCCCTTGGTCAGGATCGGCCACTCGTCCAGCTGGCTCTCCAGGCGGACCCGAGACCGGATGCGCAGGTTGAACCAGTACGGCAGGCCCAGCCCCGAGACCATGATGAACAGGATGACGACGGCGCGCTTCAGGTCCTCCCACACCGTGGCCAGGCCGGTCCAGTAGAACAGCCAGACGGTCGCGGACACCACCACGATCAGCATGAACGTGCTGCCACGCCGTCGGTGCCACGTGTCCTCACCGGACTCGTAGTGGGCCCAGAAGGTGAAGGCCATGATGACCGCTGCGACCACGCCGTACGTGACGTACGTCAGCTCGATCGGCAGGACCATCACGAACTTCATGAGCACGCCGAGCGCGAGCACGCCGAGCCCGAACAGGATGGGTGCCAGCCCGATGCGGTGTCGCCAGCAGAAGCCGGTGAAGCCCGTGGTGAAGTCGCGGACGTACCTGACCGTGCTCTTCGTGCTCTGCTTCATGACCTACCTCAGTGCTGGGTGAGGAACTCGGAGTCGGGCGAGTTCGGGTCGTTCACGAACTCGATCTCCTTCTCGTACCTGGCGGCGATCCGGTTCGCGACCTCCATGTGGCAGTCGGCCAGCCGGCTCGCGATGCCCGCGGCCTCGTGGAAGGGCTCCACGCAGTCGGGCGCGACCTTGACCTCCTCGACCATGAGGTCAGCGCGGCGACGGAACGCGTCAGCGACCGAGCGCCAGGCCTCGCCCATGTCCTCGGCCTCCTTCCGGGCGATGATGAAGTCGGCCGGGACTCGGGTGGACCACAGGTTCATGAGCTGCGACAGGCCGTCGTCGATGCCGGCGGCCGGCCGGTCGCTGCCGTTGTTCTGGGGCTGACCTCGGTAGGGCATCTTCTTCTCCGGGAGGACGTCGGTGTGCTTGGTGTGGTTCTTGCTGCCCTTGCCGACGTTCGGTGTCGGAGCTGGCTTGGTCTTGGCGGCCTCGGCTCGTGCCTGCGCCTTCTCGTCCTTGTCCTTCTGCCTGGCCGCGTTGAAGTCTCTGTTGACCTCGTCGAGGTGCGCCTGAAGCTCGTCACGGGTGAACCACTTCATGCAGTGCAGGCACTTCGTACGACGGTCCCTCGGCTGTGTCGCTGCCTCGGTTGACCTGAGCACCTCAGGATCGCCGGACTTGGCGATCTTGATCTGCGGTACCCATTTCGTGAACTTACTGGACTTGCTCACATGCCGCCGCCCTTCATTCGTGGGGTGCTGCTCGTTCAATCATACCATCGTGGTAACAAGAAAAGAGCGGCCCCCGCAGGCTTCTACCAGCACCTGTCGGAGTGCCGGGAGCCTGCGGGGGCCACCTGATGCTCGTCGTCGAGTGGGCGCTACCCGACGACGAGCGATCGGAGGGGACTGAGCGCGTGCGCGCTGCCCCGAATCAGCGTCACGCGCCCTACGCCACCTCCGCCTTCACCGTGGGGGTCTCCGGTGCCGTGACCTGGGTCCGCACGAACATCGCGACCGCAGCGGTCGCGAACGTCATGACGATGGCCTGGTTGTCGGGGGACATCGCCAGGCCGAACGCCAGGGCCAGTGCCAGGACAGCCTTGATCACACCCAGGATGGCCGGGACCATCTGGTCGGACCTGACCGCGATCGCGGTGAGCAGGGCGGCGACCGCGACCGCCACCGCGTTGAGCACGCCCTGCTGCTCGATCGTCAGGTTGAGGATGAACGCCGAGAACATCTGCACGGCGCTCGCGAACAGTGCCAGCCACAGGGCTGGCTCTCGCTTGAACTGCATGAGAACTCCTTCTCTCTGCGCCCTCCGGAGCGTCCGGCGGCTGCTACTTGGGGCTGGCCTCGAGGCAGATGGTGCCCTCCCCAGGCTGCTCCTTGGTGCCGAAGCTGTACTGAAGGTTGACCTGCGTCGTGCCGGGCGGCAGCTCAGCCCAGACCCGCTGGGACCGACCCTGGATCACGGTGATCTTCCAGTCGAACTCGCTGATGCCACCGCTGTCGGACTGGAACCAGCCCCTGATGATGCCGCCCAGGTCGGTCGCGGCGACGGCCGAGATCCAGGCCCGGTCCGTGATGACGCTGACCGGTCCGGTCGGACAGATGAGTCGTAGCGTGCCCGAGCCGCTGACCACGTGGTTCTCGATCATGGGCAGTCCTCTGCTCTTCCTGCTCGTGACTGGCTGGGTGACGGTCGTGGTCGAGGTCGGCTGGGTCCCGTTCAGCGCCCGGATCTTGTCGGCGATCCGCTTCACCGCGGTGGCACCGGCGTTGATCTCGATGTGCATCCCGTCCTTGCGGCCCGTGTAGTCGCCGCCCCACCGGACGACGCCCTCACAGAAGGCCACGATCTTGTGGACCTCGGCGATCTGGGCGTCGGTGAAGTTCGCCCGGGGCGACGTGCCCAGCGGGTGCTTCGGTGCGTTGGCGTCGCCGGCGGTGCCCGAGGCGTGGTTGGAGACGTCTTCACCGCCGCGCACCAGTCGCTCGGCGTACCCCCAGATGCCGGGCCAGACCAGAGGCTCGACGTTGCGGTGCCACTGGTTGAAGCACCACAGCAGGACGACGGACACGTCACCCTTGCGCAGCGCGATCGAGCCACCCGGCAGCGAGTACGAGGCGATGACAGACCTGTCATTCGCCGACCAGCCGTTCTGTGAGACGACCATCAGTCCGGCGCTCCCTCATCGATGATCGTGGTCGAGTCGACCTCGTCGAACGAGGGGAACGCGTCAGGCGGCACCCGACGGTAGACGTCGCCGGTCTCCGGGTACGTGAAGACCGTGTCGTCGTGCAGCGGGTCTGGCTTCACCGCCTCGAGCGGTGACGTCACCAGCCCCGGGTCCAGGTTCTCCTCAGACGGCGCATTCTCGTCGTATGACCACGACCCGCGTGCGTCCATTCTCCATGCGCCCATGGAGTTCTCCTCTCAGTTGACCAGCCCGCCCAAGATCCCGCTGTCGGTGGTCGGCGGCGGTGCCTCGTCGGTCGGCTCAGGTGCCGGCGGCAGCGCCGGACAGTTCTCCTCACGGGTGGGGAAGTCCTCGGTCGTGCCGTCGCTGTAGATCGTCCTGAACACGCAGGTCTCGCCGGCACGAGCTGGTCCAGACGAGACGACGCCACGGCCCGCGTCACCCTTCGGGCCCTGGTCACCGTCGGTGCCGTTGGTGCCGTTGGTCCCGGCGGGTCCGGCTGGCAGCTTGTCCGCGTTCTCCGCGAACCAGGCGTTCACCGCGCCGGCCACCTGTGCCCGGACCTCGGCGTCAGACGGTCCGTCACCGGGCAGGCCCTGTGGCCCGCGGAGCAGCTCGGGGTTCTCGTTGATGACCTGCCGGGCCGCGTCCAGGATCTGCTGGGCGGTCGGCGGCTGGCCGGCCGGCAGCTGAAGCTTGGCGATCTCTTGCTGGACCAGCGCCGCGATCTCGGCCCGTGACGGGCCACTGTCGGACGTGGTCGTCTGCGGGACCGGCGCGGCCGCCACGCTCTGCGCGACCGCGCACCGGCCCTCCTCAGCGAGTGCCTTGGCGACCGGGCCGCCCTGCGCGCAGAGCTCCAGCACCGGGTCGGCGAGGGTCTTGGCGTTGTTGGTGGCCTCGTTGGCGACCTGCTTCTGGGTCGAGGCGTAGCTGGTGAGGAAGATGGCCGCGACCACCACGAGCGCGCCGAACACGACGCCCAGCGGGATCTTGCTCATCCCACTCTTGATCATAGGGACCCAGGCGGTGAGCCCGCGCTTGCGGTGCCGCTTGTCCTGCTCGTCCATCAGCACTCCGGTCGTTCAGGGTACGGGTTCGCCCGTCGTACCGCCTCGAGCTCGATGATGCTGCGCTCCTGTTCGTCGAGCGCGGCCAGGTACCGCTTGATCGCGTCGAGCCCGACCTGAGGGTCCCGGTTCGGGTTCGAGGTGAGCAGCGCCCGCTGCGCCCTGATGGCCTCCAGCAGCGCGTCGTTGGTCGAGCCTGAGGCCACCGACCGGTCCTTCAGGCCCTGGAGGACCAGGTCGTTGTACTCGGCCTGGCAGTGCGTGCTCGTGTTGATGCTCACCAGCGTCATCGCCGCCAACGACAGGATGACGATCCCGACCACGGTCCGGATCTGGTCGCCCATGCCGCGCAGCCTGACGATGAACGGCTTCGGGCTCTCGCTGATGAAGCGCACGAGCATACACACCAGGTAGCCGCCAACGAACCCGATGACCGACGCCACGGACGAGTTCATGAAGTCCTCGATCATGATGTCTCCGGTGGTGTTGGCGGTGCCGGTGGTGGAGGCACGGCCGGCGGCTGTGGTGCCGCAGATGCCGCAGGTGGATCAGGCGGCTTGGACTCGCTCTTCCGCGTCAACGCGAACGCGCCGCCCACGATGCCCATGAAGATGCCGTGGATCAGCGGGTCCGACGAGTAGCCTTCGACGAAGAACTGAGCCCCGAAGTTGATCGCCCAGACCAGGGTCACGAGACCCATGATGGTGTAGGCGAGCGGCTTGGGTAGGAGGTTCACCACTCACCTTCCGTTCGAGGTGCGAGCACCTCAGGCGTTCTTCCCCTTGTTGGTGAGCGCCTTCACCTGCTGACGCAGCTCGCGGACTGCGAGCCAGAGGATCGAGATGACGTCTCGGTCCGCCAGCCCGAGGCGCCCCGCCGCCTCGATGTTCTGCACGATCTCCGGCACGATCTCCTGCACGTCCTCAGCGATCAGGCCGAACTTGGGCCCCACCGGCTTGCCCGGGTCCACTGTCACGACCTGGTCCGGCTCACGCTGCGGGTTGCCGGCCGCGTCGGTGACGATGCGACCCTGACCGTCACGGATGATGTCACCCGGGACGGTGTAGGTCTTCGGCGGAGGCGGCGGCTCGCCGACCACCCACTCGTCCTCGTAGTTCCACTGCTTCGGCTCCAGCAGGTCGAGCACGTCACCGGCCGTCCGGTCGTTCTTGAACCGGATCTTCTTCTCACCCTTCTTGATCTTCCTGCTGGACGGCGCCACGTTGCTGGCCGTGATGGCCTTGGTGATGCCGGCCGCCGACTGGATCGTGATGCCGCCCGAGGTCCACACGATCTGGGTGTCGTAGTTCGCCGAGTACAGCGCGGCCTCACCGGAGCCGGCCCCGCGGAAGTACAGCGTTCGGGAGTTGAGGAGCGTGCCGCTGCCGTTGCGGCTCTGGATCACGACCTCGCCGGCGCCGTACTGGGCCCGTCCCTCGATGTGGACGTCGCCGCCCCAGATGTTCGCCTCGTCCGCGATGCACGAGATCGCGGACTGGCTGACGTTGCCCGCGACCCACGAGGTCGCGCCCTCAGCCACGGCGGCGAGCAGCTTCCCCCGGTTCGTGCCGGAGCCCGCCATGAAGATGCCGGCCCCGGAGCCGGCCGGGTCGGCGAAGATCTCGCCGTACGTCCCGTTCGGCTGGAAGAACCGCATGGTCTCCGGGTTGTTGCCACCCGGGTTGATCTCGACCCGGGCACCCGACGTGGCGCTGCGGATCGTGCCGATGAGCAGCGCGGCACCGGTCGCGGCGTCCAGCCAGAACGTCCGCACCCCGGCGCCCGTGTAGGCCTCGATGCCGTTGGTCGGGTGGATCTGGGTACGGGCTCCGGTCGACGTGCCGGCGATGATCCGCTTGGTGATGATCATGTCGGCCTCGAGCTTGGCCGCCGTCACCGCGCCGGCCGTGATGTGCCCAGCGTTGATGGCGTTGGCCGCGATCTCGTTGGCCGTCACCGCGAGCGCCTGGATCTCTCGGGCCGTGACCGCGTCAGCCGCGATCTTCCCCGCGGCCACGGAGTCGACCGCCAGGTTGATGGCCTGGATGCCACCGGCGATGATGTGCGGGGACTCGATCGAGTTCTCCGCGATCTTGACCCCGGTGACCGCGCCAGCCTTGATCTTCGCCGCGGTCACCGCGTCCGCCGCGAGCTTCGTCTCGCTGATGATGCCGTCCAGCACCGACTGCGCGACCACCATGCTCGGCGACGCCGCCGCGACCAGTGAGGGTTCCGAGGCCGTGGTCCGGGGACCGGTGCCGACCTTGTCGGGCAGCTCCGAGGTGTTGGTCGCGATGAACAGGTAGTAGTACGTGTTGCCCGAGTCCAGTGGCGTGTCCGGGATCCCACCGGCCTCCGGGATGGTCCCGATGAAGTTGGACGGTCCGGCGATGAAGTCCGCCGTGCTGCCGCGGTAGACCTCGATCTGGAGGAAGTCACCCGGCCGGTTCCCGGTCGCGAACGTGCCGTTCCAGTTGACCCCGATGCCGGCCGGGAACGGGACCAGGTCCGGCAGGTTGGGTCGCGGCGGTGGCGGGCCGTTCGTGGCCACCGTGGAGAAGGAGCCGTCGGGCTGCATGCCCACGGACCCGCGGACGTTGCCGAGCCCGTCCTTGATCGTGAGTGACCCGTCGTCGATCGACGAGCTGCCCAGTGACCCGGTCCGCATGGCCGCCTTGAGCATGTCGATCTCGGCCTGCATGGTCGCCAGCTGGTCGGCGAGCATCCGGGTGGTGCTGGGCGGAATCTGTGTGCTGTCGCTGGCGAGCAGGACCATCAGGTGCCTCCGTACGTGAACGACTCCGCCCGTCGTAGCGACACGCGCACGGACTCGAGCGTGGGGTCGTACGTGTAGGCGAGCACACGCTCCCACTGGCGGACCGCGCCGATCCACGGGACCTCGGCCTCGACGAGGATGTCGTCGCCCACGCTGAACGAGCCCAGCCGGGCGTTCAGGTGCTGAGCCTTGATCTCGATCTCCTTGATGTCCAGGATCGCCTGGCGACGGTCAAGCTCGTTGGCAGCGAGCTTGATCGCCCGGTTGCGGTCCACGATCGTGCCGTCCGCGACCACGGCGACGCGCCTGATCCGGGTGCGGAGCTGCCGGCTGGCGATGCCGTTCACGATCTCGGAGCCCTCGCCGGCTCCCATGAACACGATCTGCGAGGCGTAGAAGTCGTCCGTCTCCTCGGGCCCGACTGCCCGCAGCAGGTTCTCGTCCTGCCGGAACGCCAGGTCGTCACGACGTCGTCCGATCCGCGGGTACCCGATGTCGATGTACTTCAGGACCGCGGTCTTGGTGTCGTTCCACTTCGAGACCTCGACGTAGTCGAACGGGGCCTCCTTGGCCAGGTTGTCCAGCTCGGAGCCGCAGTCCTTGGCCTCCCACCAGTCCAGCTTGTACGGGTTCGCCTCGACCGTCGTGGTCTCGGTGGTGACCGGGTCGCCACCACCCTCAGGCGTGGTGGTCGTGGACGTGGTCTTGGTGACCGGCATGCCGACCTTCTTGGTCGTCGTGCCGCGTACGACCACGCCCAGCTTGGCGTCGGGGAACGCCTGGACGTGGGCCCAGATGTGGCGGTACACGTCGGCGGGGTCCACGCCCTCCTGGCTGTAGTTGCTCAGGTATGGGATCCCGTTCGGGTACGCCGAGTAGCCCAGGGCCTCCAGGGTCAGGGCCTCGCCATCGTTCACCGACGACGGCTGCAGGATCCCGGTGGCCTTGATCTCGCCGTTCTCCTCCACGTAGATCCAGGTGCCCCACGGCTCGAGGTTGAGGTCGCGGTAGTCGTAGATCTCCGTGGTGAACTCGCCCGTGATCGAGACCGGCCCGGACAGCGTCTGCGTGTACTGCAGGTTGTCGACCTCCAGGTCCCAGTGCACGAACTCTCCGCTGAGGATGGACTGCGCGATCACCCGGGTCGGCGACGAGTCCGGCAGGGACTGGACGCCGCGGTGGGCCTCGATGTCCTCCACCGAGAAGCCGACCTCGACCTCGAGGACCTCGACCGTGACGCCGACCGGCTGGGTGTCCATGCTGAAGCTCGTGGCCACGATGGACTCGACGCCGATGTCTGCGGTGTCCGTCTTGCGGGTGTAGGCGACCTTGGTCCGGTCCCAGCTGTGGACGATGTCCACGACGTCCAGGTCCACGATGTGCGCCGGGTCCACTGGCAGCACGTCTACCGTGAGCGGGACCGGGTCACCGTCGAAGCTCTGGACGGTCGGCTTGATCACCTGATGGGTGATCTCGACGACGTCGAGGTCCACGACGTGGGCCGGGTCGACGGCCAGGACCTCGACCGTGACCGGCACGACGGACGGGTCGTTGGAGGCTGGGCCGGGGGTGACCGCGATCTCGACGACGTCCAGGTCGCGGATGATGTCGACCTGTGGTGCGATCCAGGTGACGCGGTCCCGACGTCGTACGACACCGCGCCTGAAGCGTGCGGCGCGCCCGGGCATGGGTCAGCCGATCTCGTGGACGGTCATCAGGAACGAGTAGTTCCCGGCCGGCGGGGCGACGTTGTGCTTGAGCGCGATGCCGTTGGCGACACCGGCCGGCACGACGATGTACTCCTCAGGCGTCGGGTCCCAGCTGAAGACCCAGCCCGTGTTGGCACCCCAGCCGCGCTCGATGAAGTCACCGTCCGTGCCCTCACCGGTCGCGGTGTGACCGGCCGTGAGCACGGCATCGGAGTCGGTCGGGTCGTGGTTCATGAACGTCGACGCCGCGATCGAGGTCAGGCCGGTCGGTGCAGCGGTCTTCCGCACGAGCCGCACCCGGGCGTGCGCCGCGGTCGGGATCGCGGCCTGGGCCAGCTCGATCTTGGCCTGCACGATCACGAACGGCTTGGTGGCCGCGGCCTGCAGGCTCAGGTTCGTGACGGCGCCCGGGTTCGTGATGACCTGCGAGATCGTGAACATGCGGGCCGGGACGAGTACGGCCATGGCTACCTCCTGAAGTTCGCCCCACGACGTCGAGGCGGGATGACGAGCGCGGGACCAGCTGACGGCTCGGTCAGCGATGCGGGACCGGCCGTGTAGACCGGCGTGGTCGTGCCGAGTGTTAGCACGTTGCCGTTGCCCGAGTAGTCGGTGGTCTCGCCGACGATGAGTCGATGGTGTCGGAGCAGTCCCGACGTCTTGACTGCCACGTAGCTGGACGCGAACTCGGCGTTGACCTCGGCGAGGGTCAGTGCGACGTTCCACAGCTTGAAGTCACAGATGGCGCCGTCCAGCCACTCAGCCGGCCAGGAGCTGCCACCGATCCAGAGCTTGGCAGGCGTGAGGCTGCCGATCGTGTCCGAGTACGTGGTCAGCACGGAGCCGTCGGGTGCCCGGTACCAGGTGAGCGAGGTGCCGTTGCAGACCGCGCAGACCTTGTACCAGGTGTTGGCTGAGGCCACGTACGCCGTGCTCTCGAACGACGGCGACTGCGCGTACACCAGGTTCGGGCTGGCGTTCTTGGTCCCGATGTAGCTCCACGTGGGCGCGCTGTTCGCCGTGGTCGCCGGCAGGTCCATCGCGGGGCTGTAGTCGGTGTGCGACGTGATCGACTTCATCCAGAACGCGATGGTTCGCACGGTGCCAGGCAGCCCGTTGGTCGCGGACATGACGTCCGTGCGCGCTGCGATCCGGACGGCCATCGGTCACCCTCGCTTGTTCTGGTTCCTGATGGTGCGGGCGATGCCGAACGCCGCGACCAGCCCGACCGCGAGGTACAGCAGCACCCAGCCCCACCATGGCATCAGGTGACCCTCGCGGCACCGTTGACGTTGAACCGCACGATCAGGTCGTTGCCGTCGGTGGTCGCTGACAGGTCGTGTGCCGTGAGTGGCACGATCTCGCTGTCAGCGCCGGTGCCCAGGGCGGGGTCGAACCCGACGAGCACCTTGACCAGGCTGTTGTTGGTCACGACCGGGTTGCCGCCGGCGTCCACCCACGTCTGGTCGGCTGGCTTGAGGCGGACGTTGCCGAGGGCATCGTCCACCGTGATGACCGCATCCGTGCCACCGAACATGGTCTTGCGGGCGTAGTTCGTGAAGTCTGCCTCGGTGTTCGCCGCGGCCAGGATCTGCGCGAACGTGTCGTGGTCCGACAGGGTCGCGTCGGCCTGCGCGACCTTGAGCAGCGCGACGACCAGCCCTGCCGACGTGAAGCCGGAAGGTCGGTCGCGAGCGAGCTCGTAGTAGTACCCGATCTTGTGCTTGCTGATGTTGAACGAGCAGCTCACGATGTCCTCCACCACTCCAGCTGCGGCCAGTTGAACTTGACGACGAACCACGGGGTGACCAGCACGACCCCGCACGCCCAGGGTTCGACGTTCGTCGTTCCGTCAGGCCACGTCCACCGACGGGCCTCCCTCTTCTTCTCAGAGCCTACGTTCGTCCAGACACGCTCAAGGCTCCATCGACGATCACGGGTCATAGCTCGGGTTCCTCTTGAAGTTCAGCCAGATGTTGACCCTGGTGCCGGCCGCCTGCCCGAGCTTGCCCGTGACGTTGACGGAGTCCAACGACCGGGCCTGCAGCCGCATGTTCACGACCTTGCCGCGGTGGGCCTTCTGCAGCGAGCCCGTGCCACCGACCAGGTGCAGGAACCGCTCAGGCCCGCCGACGGGGTCGGTCTTGAAGTTGTGGTCGTACATCGCCGGGATGATGCCGCAGGCGTCGTTGGTGATGCCGCCGTTGTTGATGACCAGCCGCATCTCGCCCGTCAGGTGGTTGGTCGCCTGCGGGTTCAGCACCACGTTCACGTCGAACCCGGTCGCCCAGTCCGGCACCGGGACCTGCCAGTTGGCGTCGTCCGGGAAGTTGACGTAGCTGGTCTGGGTGGACGGCATCTGGTACGAGTCCGTGCACGGGGTGGACTCGGTCCAGTACTGCTGCGCGATCGGTGGCGGGTCCACCGGCGGGCTCTCGATGATGATGATCCGCTGTCCGCCGAGCTTGGCGAGCGACCGCAGGTCCGTGATGTGGCTCTGCAGGACGACCCCGGTGCTGGCCGGCCGGGTGATACGGGCCAGCGTGATCGCGGACCACGTGTTGTTGTAGGCCGAGATGTGGTTCGTGTTGGCCGGCACGCCCTCGATCACCCGCACCGAGGCGTAGGGACCGTTCACCGGGTCGGGCGGCTCAGCCCACGAGCCGGAGCCCGAGACGTACGGGTTCTCCACCCGCAGGATCACGAGGTCAGTGCGCGATCCCGCCGAGGTGGTCGGGGAGACCGCGACCACCTCCTTCTGCTGGACCTTGCCCAGGTACGCCTCGAAGGCACCGCCGAGGTGCCGCGCCAAGATCGAGTACGCTCCCGGCATCACCCCGATGTTGCCGTCGGGGGTGTCCGAGTCCACGACCTGCAGGTGATCCCAGTTGAGCACGCCCTCCTGGCCCTCGACCGCCGAGTACGCCAACAGACGCTGGGTCAGCGCCAGGTGACGTGCCTGCGCGTCGATGTACCACGGGTTGGGCAGCGCCATCTCACTCTCCTCTCAGTACGAGCTGAAGGCTCCACGCCAGTACACGGTCAGGCTGGCGGTGCCGGTCGGGTCCACCCCGGAGAGCGAGACCCGCTGGAAGCCGGGTGGCACCTTCATCTGCGAGAGTCGCACGCTGTCCGCCGTGAAGGCGCCGGCGACGTTCCCGCCGTTCTCCCGTCGTACCGATCGGTTCCACCGGGACGGGTCAACGACGATGTACTGGTCGTAGGCGAGCGTCACGTTCAGCCGGGCGTACCAGTTGTCGACCACCGAGATCACCGGGTACTGGATCGGTCCCTGGATCTTGTAGGCCAGCCAGGCCGGCTTGGTGCCGCTGACGAAGATCGTGCCGTCGCCCTCGGTCGCGTCTGACGCGATGATCGGACCGATCAGCTCACCCTCGAGGCCACCGACGCCGCCCGGCACGATCGACACCTGGTCCTGGAACTCGGTGTCGTCGTAGTACAGGTGGTCGACCGTGACGAACTCGGCCGTGAACGGGATCCAGCCACGCTGGGTCGTCCCCGAGCTGGACGAGAACTTCCGTGGCCGGCCGTAGACCCTGCGGATCCGATCCCCACGACGCATCCTGAGGAACGAGTAGCCACTGGGCGTGGCTCGCACCATCTCGCCGTCCCACGCCGTCTCGAGAGCGTTGAGAGCGTCGAGCGCTGGCGTCTTGCCGGGGTCCGTGAGGATGTTGCCCTCGAACACGATCGACCGGCCACCCTTGGTGTCGCGGCCGAAGTGGACCCCGTCCTCACGCGGGTTCCCCGTGTCGTTGGTGTTGATGTCGGGCTCGCCGAACTCCACGGTCTCGATGAAGTACTTCGTGCCGCGGCCCATGTAGATACGGTCGGTGTCGGTGTTCACCAGCTCGTAGGACAGTTCCGCAAGGTCAGCCACGGTGCACGCCTCCGCGTCGCTTGGTCTTCACCCGGAACGAGATCTCCTTGGCCAGCTCGCGTGCCGTGTCGACCGTGTGGACACTGCCGATGTTCACGCCGCCGTTCTCCCGGGCAGCTGCGATCATCTCGTCGATCTTGGAGCGCAAGATCTGTGCCTCCTCGACCCGGTTGCCGGCCCGCTCCGTGATGTGCGCGAGCCTGGTCGCGGCGTCGCGGGACGAGCGTCGCACCAGGCTGCCGAGCTGCTCCGAGGTGTTGACGAACTCGTTCTCGCCACGACCGTTCAGCGCGAGCGTCGCACCCGGCTTCAAGATCCCGCCCTGGTCGTACCAGTTGTGGGCCTTGTGGAAGGCCCACGCACCGATCGGGTCCTTGTATCGCTGCTGGATGTACTTCAGCCCGTACTCGGTCTGCAGCCCCGGGTCGGAGGTCTTGCTGCCACCGACCGTGGCCCAGGTCGAGTTCAAGAACTGGAAGAGCCCGTACGCCGTGGAGGTCGGGTTCTGCGCGGTCGGGTTCCAGCTGCTCTCCTTCTGGATGAGAGCTGACAGCGCGTTGAACTGCTGCGACGGGCTGCCCCAACCGTACTTGGCCGCCCGGTCCGAGACGATCTTGGTGAGCGCCGCGGAGCCAGCTGGCGCCGAGGCGGAGCCTGTCACCGTCGTGGTGAACACTGCCTTGGCGGCTGCGATCGCCTTCTGGACGAGCCCGTCGATGCCCTTCGTCATGAGGCCCTGCGCGCCCTGCTCCCACAGGTTCTTGGGCGCGAACGTCTCCATGATCTTCATGACCGCGTTCTTGAAGTTGTCCGCGACCCAGGCGGCGGCGTCGAACGGGGCGCCGCCTCCGCCACCGTCTACGAAGGAACCGCCGGCCTGCGGCAGGAAGAACTGCCAGGGGAAGAGGCTGTTGGTCGCACCGCGCGCGGCGCCACCTGACACGACGCCGGCGCCGCCCTTGGACTCGAAGTTGGTCCCGTTCAGCGTGCCGGCCGTGTGGCCGATGCCACCGCCCGCGTTGGGCGTGACACCGATCACGAAGGCCGAGCCCTTGCCGGGCACGAGACCGCCCGCGCCCTTGTTGGCCCCGAACGAGCCCGTGGCGAACCGGCGCGAGTACGGGTTGAGCCCGAGCAGCGCGTTCGTGATCGCTGACATGAACCCGGAGCAGTCGTAGCCGCCGGGGCCGACGCCGCCCCAGACGTAGGGCTTGCCGACCTGCGCCCGGGCGAAGGACTCGCCGGCCGCGATGCCGCCACTGGCGAACTGCTGAAGCTGCTCACCACCGTACTCGAGGAACTTGCGAACGCCGGAGCGTCCACGCCGGGCCGCGACCTTGTTGATCGAGTAGACCCAGTCCGACCCCAGCTCCTTCGTGGCCTCGGGCCGGATGACCGCCTCACCGGGCGACAGCACCGCCTGGACAGTGTCCTGTCCCGGAGCGTAGCCCGGGACGACGCCGCCGGTGGCGAACGCGAGCGGAACCTCCGCGAGCTTGCCGAGCCCGACCAGGCCAGCGATGAAGTTCCACGCCGGCACGATGCCCTTGTTGTAGACCGTGCCGACCATGAACCGGATCGGAGCAGCCGCGATCTCCTTGAGCTTGTCCCAGGCGAGTCGGATGCCCTCAACTGCGGTGTCGAACCAGCCCTTGACCGTGGTCAGCGCCGTGCCGATCGCGTCGAACATCGGCTTGAGGATGGTCTTCCACACCCCGTCCATGCCGCGCAACAGCGTGTCCCACGCCCCGGCCCAGAAGTCGATGACCGGCTTGATGACGTTGTCGTACAGCCACTTGAACGCGTCACCCAGGGCGTCCCACATGGGCTTGATGACGGTCTCGTAGATCTTCTTGTTCGCGTCAGCGAACAGCTCCCAGCCCTTGTTCCACGTGTCGATCACCGGCTGGATGATGTTCTCGTAGAGCCAGGTGAACGCGTCGCCGAGTGCGTCGAACATCGGCTTGATCACGTTCTGGTAGACGATGTCCAGGCCCTTGGCGAAGTTGTCCCAGTACGCGTTCCACCCGTCGATGATGGGCTTGACCACGTTCTCGTACAGCCAGGTGAAGGCGTCTGCGAACGCGTCGATGACCGGCTTGATGACGGCGTTGTAGACCGCGTCCCAGGCGTCGCCCAGGGCGGACCAGGCGGCCTCCATGGCCGCGGTGACCTGGTCCGTCGAGTCCTGACCGCCCTCGAGGGCGTCGATCAAGAACTTGACCACGTCGACGAGGAACTCCACGACCGGGACGACCACGTTCGTGATCGTCCAGGCGAGCACGTTGCCCAAGACCTCGGCGAGGAACTTGACGACGGGCACGAGCTCCTGGATGAGGTCCACGATGACCGGCAGCAGCGTCTTCGCCAGGTCGATCAGCGGCGGTGCGAGCGGCAGCAGGGCCTTGACCAGCATGACGAAGATGTCCGCCAGTGCCGGGATCAGCGGCATGAGCGCTTCGACCACGTCGGTGACGAACTCAAGCCAGATCGGGATCAGCGGCGCGATCGCCTTCAGCACCTCGCCCAGCGCCTTGATGAGCGGCGGGAACAGCGGTGCCAGGGCCTTGAGCACCGTCGCCAGGTACGTGCCGAACAGCTTCGCGATCTCCTGCAGCGTCGGCGACAGCTCGATGAAGACGTCGATGATCGCCTGGATGATGGGCTGCAGCGCCTTCATCGCCTCGAGCAGGACCATGCCGAGGACCTCGGCCACGACCTTCAGGAGCGGCGAGATCGCGAACAGCGCCTGGGCGAGGTCCGCCGCGAGCAGGCCGACGATGTCGGCGAGCGGCTGGACCAGCGGCAGCACCGCCTGCAGGATCGCCGAGAGCGCGCCACCGATGGCCGGCAGGACCGGCGCGAGCGTGGTCACGATCTGGGCGAGCGCCTTCAAGATCGCGTCGATGCCAGGCTTGAGCGCGACCACGGTGGCGTGCACGGCCTTGAAGAAGCTGAGCAGCATCTCCTGGCCCTCAGCGCTGCCCGTGAAGTCCTTGACCTGCTGGGTGATGAGGACCAGCGTGTCGAGCAGCCCACCTCCGGCCTGCTCCGACGCCTTCATCATGTCGCCCAGGATGCCGAACACGTTGCCGAGCAGCTCACCGAGCTGCTTGATGGCCTCGATGCCGCCGCGGATCCACTCCTCGAGCTCGCCCGTCTCGCGGGCGTGCTGCACGAACGCGGCGGCCCGGTCCGCCGCCCCGGCGAAGCCGGCCGACAGCTCCTCGAGGATCGGGGCGCCCACCGCCGCGATGTCCGTGAACATCTGGACGATCGGCTGCAGCGCCGAGGCGAAGTTGCTCGCGGAGCGGCCAGACGAGGAGAAGATGCCCTCCCAGTCCTCCTTGGCCTGGAGCGTCGACAGGAAGCCCATGGCCTCCTTGGCGGCCTGGTTGAACCCGGTCGCGGCGATGCCGAGCCCGGTCCGCAGACCGGGCAGTTGGACGTCGGCCATCTTCACGACGGCGGCGCCGAGCCCGAGGAACAGGCGCTCCTGCACGTCCAGCTTGAGCGCGGTCCACTCGTCCTTCAGGCCGCGGATCTGGGTGACGAAGTCCTTCGCGGCCGGCGACAGCTTGTCGAACGCGTCCTGTGCCTTCTTGGCGGCGCTGGACGCCGCGTCCCCGTTCGCGGCGTACGCCTCGGACAGGCGGTCCATGGCGTCCGCGACCTGCCTGGCGCCGTCCTTCTGGGCCTGGGCCAGGTCCTCCTCAGCGGACTTGACTCCGCGGTTGGCGTCCTCCAGGTTTCGCTTGGCCGCGACCACCTGGTCGCTGCCCTCCACGCCCTTCTTGTTGGCGTCATCGGCGGCCTCCTTCAGGTCGCCGTACCGCTCAGCGGTCTCCTCGACCGTAAGCTTCGCCCGGCGCAGGCCCAGCTCAGCCTCGCGGTAGTCCAGGCTGTTGACGCCCTGCTTCGCGGCCTCGTTCAGCCGGATCTGCGCACGCTCGACCGCGAGCGCGGCCTCCTCCTCCGAGAGCGACGCTCCCTTGAGGCTGAGCATGAGGTCCTCGTTGGCCTCCTTCGCGTCCTTGCGGGCGCGCGTGAGGGCCTCCTGCGCGTACTGCGCGGACCGCTGGGCCGACGCCAGGCCCTCCTCGGCACCCTTGATCCGTCGGGCGGCCTGCTCCTGCGCGTCAGCGACGCCCTGCACGGCCTGCGCGATCTGCTTCTGCTGTTGCGCCCGTGCGGCCGCGTTGGCGGCGCCGTCCGTGGTCGCGGCGTCGTCAGCCGCTGACAGCGCGGTGAACGCGTCACCGATGCCCGACAGGCCGAGCTTGATCGCGCCGACGCCCACCCCGATCATGGCGATGGCGGCCGGGATCAGCCCGAGCGCGCCGGCCGCGGCCGCCGCCGCGTTCGCGATGCCGAGCAGCAGCGGTGCCAGGCCGATCAGGCCGGCCGGCATCTTCAGCGCACCGAGCACGCCGGCGAACTTCGAGAACGTCCGCGTGATCATGTTGCCGTTGCGGTCGACGTCCGCGGTCATGCCGGCCAGCGCCGCCCGGAGCGCCGCGACCTGGGCGAGCGCACCGCCGATGTTCAGCCGGAGGTCGACCTCGATGTCACCGCCGGACAAGATCCGGGCACGCAGGGCGAGGTAGTCGTTCCACGCCTTGTCGGTGTCCAGCTCGAGCCGGATCTTGATGTTGCTGCCGTTGACCCCGTTGACCTTCTGCTGGGCCCGCTGGATGTCCGCCTCGAGCAGCGCCTGGTCGAGACGGACACGGACCCAGTACGTGTTACGGGCCAGGTCCTCCAGCTTGGAGTTGGCCCGGTCGACGTCACCGGTGAGCAGCGGCATGTCGATCCGCACCGAGACCTTGCGGTCACCGATGCCCGCCAGCTCTCGTGTGACGGTCTTGACGTCGGACCTGAACTGCAGCAGGTCCAACGCGACCTTGGGCTTGACGACCATCTTCTCGAGGTCGGCCAGCTCCTTCTTGACCGCGGCGAGGTCCTCGCGGAACTCGTCACGCCCCAGCTTCATCTTGGCGTAGACGGTGCCGGCGTCGAAAGTGTCGCTCATGCCCCGCCTCTCTGCTCACACGCTCTTGATGTTGAAGCCCATGGCCGTGAGGCCGTCCACCGACTGGATGTAGTCCGAGCCCGTCCGACCCTCAGGGTTGAACGTGTGCTCGAAGGCGCCGGTCTCCTCGTCGAACGGGTCCCACGGTCGCTCGAGCATCGGGTACACGACCCAGGGACGCTCGAACTCGAGGCCCTCACGGTAGATCCGCTGCAGCCAGTACGGCAGCCGGTTCCACTCCCACGGGTAGAGGTTGAGGAACCGGCGGGCCAGGTAGTACGTCATGCGTCGATCGACGCTGCCGGCGGACTCATCCGCCCGCCGGCTCAGGCTTCCGGGGAGACCAACTGCCTCTGCAGCCAGACGACGAACTTCTGCCGCACCCGGAACGGGAGCTTCATGATCTGCTCTTCGCTCGGGCTGTCCTGGCAGAGCGCCGCGATCAGCTTGACCACGTCCTGCTGCTGCTGGACGAAGGTCGGCCTGTCCGCTCGCTTCTCGAGCTCGTCGAGGTCGGGGACGTCCTCGAGCTCCTCACCGTCCTCGGTGACCCCGTACTCCTTCAGCAGTGCCCGGTACGACTTGTTGAAGTCGTCCAGCAGCTCGTCCGACGGGTCCGGGATGATGCCGGTGACCCCGCCGAACGCGGTGAAGTTGTACCGCAGGGAGCCGAAGACTCCCGCGTCGAACGTGTTCGCGTTGCTTCCCTTGCTTGCCATGTCTCTTCTCCGACAGTGTGCGCCCAGTTGGTCTTGGCCGGCCGGCGCGTAGGTGCGCGCCAGCACCGGCCGGCCAAGTCGTGCGGTCGTGCTGCTCGAGCTACGTCGCCGCGGCGTTGTGCTCGATGATCTCCACGTCCTCCGGCGGCACCAGCGACGTGAAGGTCGCGTTGTAGGTGCGCTGCTGGGTGGCGCGGCGGTACTGCGTCTCGACCGAGGCCACCGAGGTGACGTCGGGGATGAGGATGAGACGCCGCGGGGTCTCGAGGCCGATGCGCGGGGGCGCCTGACCCTCGATGCCGAGGCAGAAGTGGCTGATCTCTGAGGAGATCACCAGCTTCTTGGTGCCGGGCGTGCCGACGCCGGCCGCGACCGTCTCCACCGAGCCTCCACCGTACGCGAGGCGCATGGTGTCGAGGGTGTCCTCGGACAGGGTGACGGTGACCGTGAAGCCGACCGAGGTCGTCTTCTGGTCGACCTGCGTGACCTGCTCCTCGATGCGGATGTCGGTGGCCTCGCGGGCGAACCCGAAGGTGACACCCTCCATCGTGGCACCGACCGGCGTCCACGGGGTGTCCCAGACGGTGCCCAGGGGGTCGTCGATGTCGGGGAGCTCCGGCGGCGTCCCGATGACCCGCGGCTGCAGGTACAGGGCCGCCATGCCGGTCATGACGTTCAGCCGGTTGTAGGCCGGGATGAGTCCTGCCATGGTCGTCTACCTCACTTCTTCTCGGTGACGATCAGCTGGACACCGTTCGCCGCGGCCACCTTCTGGACCTCCTTGGAGGCGGTCGCGCTGAACTCCTGGTCCTCGCCGGTCACGGTCTTGTTGCCGATGACCAG
>Ga0105036_100008_pt1 | contig 22768 bp, 23 predicted proteins | sample LS_101metaG_FD_91484 | JGI IMG/M metagenome (GOLD analysis project Ga0105036, IMG submission 91484) | Switchgrass associated microbial communities from Austin, Texas, USA - LS_101 metaG | ecosystem: Host-associated > Plants > Phyllosphere > Phylloplane/Leaf | place: USA: Austin, Texas | collected... | reverse complement strand
TGGCCCTTGCTTTCGGCGGTGGTGACGGTGTCGGTAACGCCGGGTTGGGTGGGGTCGAAGGAAGATGTGCCGGCTTCCGACTGTGGGGCGAAGCCGCGTCTCCAGCCCTGTGCGAACAGGACACGGCTGGTGGTGCCGTCGGAATTGGGCAGTGCGAGCATGCGGCGAGGGAGCCAGTGCAGGGCGTCAGCTTCGCCAGTGGGAATCAGCCCTTGTTTGGTGGGCTGGCCTCGATGGGTGTAGGTCCAGTGGAGGGTGCCCGTTTCAGGGGTGGGGTGCATGCGCCAGGCGAGGTCTTGGGCAAGGGTAAGTTGCTGGGGCATCCATAGGAAGCTGCCGGTGTGGGGGGCTGCGCAGCCGTGGTTAGCACCGGTTCCGTAAACGGCGGAGGGTGCGGAGATACGTCCCCCGATCGCCCAGGTGTTCTGCATCAGCATGAGTCGTGCGAGTTGGGGTGCACTGTGGGCGGTGGGCGCGTGGAGGTGTCCGTAGTGGTCGGAGTACAAGGGCCGGTTGTGTGCAGCGGTGAAGTCGAGATACAGCGAGGTGATGGGAGCTTCCGGGTTGTCGGCGATGGTGTGGAGTGTCGCGTCCTGCCAGAGCGGCTGGGTGGGGTGAAAAATGTCGAACAAGTCCGGGTTGTCGCGTAGCCATGCGGCCGTGTGTTGCCAGTTGATGGCATGGGGGTTTTGGATGTTGTGATGGTATTCGTCGGTGGTTGTGGGTGCGAGGCCAGTGTGGTAAGCGACAGCGAGGAGAAAACGCAAGGTGGCGGCGCGGGCCAGAGGACTAGGGTCTGCGAGATTGACAGTGGTAGCCCGGCCGAAGACGTCGGCGAGGGAGACTGCGGTGGCGTTGCCATTGGCGGACGCAGCAGTCACGAAGGGCTGAACAGCTAGGCTGTAGGACGCGCGCAAAGCATTACTTCCTTTGAGGTCGTTGCCAGGCTGGGTGATCCAGCTTCAGTAAAACGATCCCCACATGCGTGGGGCTGAGGCCCGGTTTGGGGTCGGGCATGGCCAGGGGACCGGTCCACCCCACGCCTGTGGGGCTGAGAAAGCACCGCTGTCGAGGAAAAAGCCGCACTACAGTCATCCCCACGGCGTGTGGGGCTGAGCGTGGAATCTGTGGTGCGCCCCGGCTAACGTTCGGTCCATCCCCACGCGTGTGGGGCTGAGCTTTGCGGCATGCACTTATATCACCAGTTTGCCTTTTCTTTACTTCTGTTGGCGTCGTTTTCTCGGCGCTGGGGAGTGACGAATTTGGTTTCAAGCTCCTCGGACAGAGCGGCAAGTTCTCCGGCTTCATCTGGGTCGCTTGTCAGGGCCTGGGTATTGGACATGCCGCGCAAGGCGAGGGCAAGCCACCTTTCTTCGGTAGTGCCCTCGGCGTAGGCGTACAGGACGAGCGAGCTCAATCCGTCGCGTTGAGTGCGTCCTTCGGCCTGGAGACAGCGTTTGCCTCCGGTGAGGACATCGGCGATGAGGCAGACACGAGGGGCGGTGGTGGCGTCCTGACCTCTGCCGCCGACGTTCTGTTCGCCTGCGTGGAGGTTGATACCGTCGAGGACGTTGGTGATGATGACCTGGGCGACGCCAAGCTGGAATGCCTGTCGTCTGCGTTCGCGGTCACGGGAGTTCTCGCCGGTGGCGACGACGACGCGGTGGGGCAGCCCATGGGCTTCAAAGGCACGGATGATTTCCGTTGCAGTGCGGTCGACGGTTTCGCGGAACCACTGCACGACAACCACTTGGTTGCCTTCTTTGACCAGATCGACCACCATGCGAGCGATATGGGGGATTTTGATCAGAGATGCTTTCTGGACTTCGCGGAGTGCTTTGACCAGATTGCCCTGGGGAGCGAAGGCGGCATCGACGGACAGTTGGTATCGCTCGCGGACGCTGAGCCATTCGGCCTCATAATCTGCGCGTTCGGCGGGAGTGAAGGCGATGGGTGCGAGCTGGCGTTCCTGATGAGGCAGGCCGAGTTGGCGGGCGGTGGCGGTGGCACCGACTCCAGCGCGGTAGAGGGTCTGTTCGATGAGTTCGCAGTCGGCTGGGTTGATCTCGTGGTACCAGCGCTGGGAACCGTCTTTGCGGAGACGGAAGCCGAGGCGGCGCAACCAGATGCCGTAGTCGGCAGCATCGACCGGCGGGGTCTGGCCAGTGACATAGGCGAGGAGGTCTGCGACGTAGCCGGATTCGCCAGGGTGGCTGAAAGGGGTAGCGGACTGCCACAAGGTGAAAACACGACCAGCCTTGGGGGAGGCCGTCATGCGCAGGCGGTTCATCAAAGTGGTCCGGATGGACTCCGGGTTAGTGAATAGGTGGGACTCGTCACACACGATGGCGTCCAGTGTGAAACGGGGGCTGCCATCGGTGGCGGCCAAGTGAGTGGCTTGTTCAACGGGGAGACGGGTGATGTCGGTGGTGGGGTGTTGAAAGAGCTTGTAGAGCTGTTCAGGGTGGACGACGATCCACTCCACGTTGCCGGGGCCGAACTTGTCCACGCCCTCACGGAAACCATCGGTGACCGCCAGCCGTGTGATCACCAAGACACGGCGTGCTCCCGGTAGCTGGGAGCACGCCCGTACAGCGATGGGGGTCTTGCCGCTGCCAGTGGGGAAGGCGAGGAAATAACCCGGGGCCCCCCGATAATAGGCGGCGGCGATCCGCTCGGTCTGGTCCTTCTGATAGGGGTGCAGGTTAACGCCGCGGCGAGGGGCGAGGCGGCTGCGGTGGGTGCCGTTGAGCTGGTCTTCGACGTAGGATTCGAGGCTATGACGGGGGGCGCGGTATGCCTCCAGACCTGGAGGGAGCCCTTCTCTTTTCTCCTCATAGACGGGCATTCCCCATTCAGGGTTGCGTACCACCCCGGTGTAGCGCTGGGGCAGGCGATGCAGAACATGGAGGAATCCGTTGGCCATAATTCTGCTTCCCATTTCTTCGAGTGCTGTTCGCTAAGGCAGCGTTGTCGGGTGCTTGAGCCCTGGTCCATGAGCGGTCACATGGTGGGCCTTTCAGGATGCCGTCACTGAGTCCGTAGTCAGACATCAGCAATCCGTACGTTTGTGCACGGAAGGCCCTTAACAGGGTCGCCGTAGCCCGTGGGCCGCGGTGTCTTGATGAAGGTCTCGCGCTTCCTTCCGACGGTGGGTCGGTTTTGCGCCGCCTGCCGCCTGCACCAGCTTTGCTGCTGGTACAGGCGGCGACGCGGCCCCCCACACGCGTGGGGCTGAGGATCATCAAGAACGCGATCCTGGGTCATCCCCCTTCGACGGGGGCTAGTCACGCGATTTTGCTGGTGAGGACCAGACCCAGACCGTAGGCGCGTCCTTTGCCTACGCCCTGGGTGAGGCAGGCCACGAACGCAGCCGGATCGGTGACGGTGGCATCAGCGGTGAACACGGAGGCCATGAACTGCACCCCCCGGGCGGAGGGGGAGGTGAGGTTTTCTGGTTCGCCGATGACGATGTCGTGGGGTTCGATGTGGGCGCCTGCGGCGGCCATTTTCCGGCGTAGCCATGCTCCCTGTTCGTGGGATGTGGTGTACCGGCGGCGTCGGCCGGAGTCCTGGCCGACGCCGCCGATGACTCGGGACGGGTACAGCTCAGCACGGATGCGGCATCGCATGCCCTTCGCCCATGTCTGTTCGACCTGCACTTCCTGCACGTTGGTGATGATCTTCTTGCTGAGCAGGGAACTCCAGTTCAGGGGGAAGGGAGCCTGGGCGAGGATCTTGTAGGGCGCTCCAGCGGTCATGAAGGGCCTGTCACCGGTGCGGCGGCCGGGCCTACGGGCCGTGGCGAACAGCAGGTTATGCCGTCCTGGGTTAGCCTTTGAGCTCATCGGTAGCCCTTTCATGACCACCTGATGGAGCCGATTGATGTCGCTCAGCCTGTTCATGTGCTCACGGGCGATCGTGAGAGCGTAGCGGTAGGTGCAGAAATATCCGTCGCCCGCACCAAGTGCTGCCCCGATCAGGGCGGATGCGTCAGCGGTTGCCGGTCCACCGGGCATCAGATCACTCCCTCGACGTGGGAGGGCGGCTGTGCGTAGTAACGCCGCATCCGCAACACGGTGTAGTCCCCCGCGGCGTAACTGGAGGGCGGTCCAGGAGTGAGTTCGTCACCGTCGGGACACTCGGTCCACACATCGCACCGGGTGGTGGTGGCGTTGGGGAGAAGCGGCACGTTTTGCGTCCAGGCAGGAGCCCCGTCGGGGCTTACCTCGCCATGATCGTCCGGCAGGTACAGATGGGCCAGGCAATGCCCCGGGGGGCACGAACGCACTCCCAAGCCGACCAGTCGCGCGGGAGTGGTGAGGGCGTGCCAGATGCGCAGGGTGAGCCCATGGTCGGGGTGGGTGAGAGAGGCGGTGAACGCGGCATCGACCAGGTACTGCCGATTGACCAACACGGTGCCGCGTTCGTCCTTCTTCCACGGGGCGCGTAGCCGCCCATTGCCGTCGGGCTCCGGCTCACGGGGCGCGCCGTAGTGAAAATTTTCGGGCTGGATACCTTCGGTGGAAGCAGTCAGTGCGTCCAGAGGGAACACGCCGCCTCCAGCGGTCTGGCCATCGGTCATGATGTGGCCGGGCCGGTCGACGCGCACCGTGTATCGGCACGATGTGAGGTCACCGATGGACCGTTCGCGGGTGTAGCCCAGGCAGTTGGCAACCAGACCGAGGACACCCGACTTGGTCGGGACGAGCATCGTGTAACGATCCTCCCAGTGTGACGGGGCTGCCCACGACTGGAGTGGGCCGTCAAGGCGCAGGATCACGGTGGGCATCAGGCATCCAGAGCGATCACGGACGGCATGAGGAGGGCATCTGCCTCCAGCGGCGGCAGACATAGCGCTTTTCCTTGGTGGAGAGGCGCGCGGGACTGCGCGGCGCTCAGGTAGCCGCCCAGGCGCCGGCTGGCCTCTGCTCCGGCAGGCCCGGTAATGGCCTCTTCGAACGCCGGGGCGGCGGTCAGAGGATGGTCGGTGGTGGCCGCCACGATGAGGGTGGGCAGCATCGCCGGGCCGGTACGGGAACGTTTACCACCCGGGACCGAGTAGGAGATGGCGGTGACGAACAGTTGCTCGGCCCACCGGGCAACATGTTCCCTTTCCTCAGGGTCCGGAAAGCCACCGGTGAGCGTGGTACGCAGCATGCGCCGGTCGAGCGCAGCGTAGGAATAAACTGTTCCGGATGCCAGAAACATGTCACCCAGGATGGCGCCGCCGAAGACACCCAAATCCTGGTAGTCATCCTTCACAATATAAAAATCATTGATCATCTCGATCTCATCCACGCCGATCGCGTGAGCAACCTGCACGGCCGAGAAGACCTGTCCATCAGGAATCTCGGTGAGCATCCGGCCGAACAAGGCAATTTCCGCACACACCCCCGGAGCGAACCGAGCACGCGAAGCGTCGGCCAACCGCTTGGGCACCTTGGGCAACGAGGGAAGATCCTTCTTCTTGACCTTCTTCTCTTCCAGAGCGGCGCCTTGATGTGCAGCGATAGTCCGCTGCGTTTCCTCGATAGCTTCAGCATGCTCGCCTTGAACGTCCCAAACGAGCTGCCCCAACCTGGCTACGGCCGTTTCAGGCAGGTAGGTGACGGCACTCGTGAGGTCCGGACGACTGGGAACGATGCCCATGCCGGCGGCATGCACGATATACACCGCCAGCGCCTCCGCCTTCTTTGCGTCCAGGTCGTACCGATCAGCAAGATACTTGGCAATCTTCTTCGGCAGCAGACGGGAACGCGCAGTTGCCTGGTCAGTCCCCTCGGTAAAGGTGCGGGCATAGGTGCGAGCGGCCCGCACACGGGAATAGGCCGACAGACGCATGCGCGTAGTGCCGCCCACTGTGATCCTCTTAGGCAGACCATCCCTGTCACTGTTGAGGTTCACCCCAACATGCGTGGCCAGAGTATGAATAACGACGAAATTACCCTCCCAGTGGGCTGTGTCCAGCAAGTGCGGATTGTCGGATAGCTGCGGAACGTTAGGAGCAGTGATGGACTCGGCCAACAAGAACGTGATCCCTTTCTGAGAACTGTTTGGATAAGACGGGAGCCTTATCACAAACAACGTTTGGCTGCGGTGTTCGTAGTCTCTCCCCGCCAGCGCCACTGTGCTGACACGGCAACAGGTGAACGCCAACTACCGCTTCTCGGCAGGCACATACACGAACCGAGACTCCGCCCACCACACATGCCGATCCCGGCAAAACCCTGCTTCATCGACCGCGCCGCTTCCCCTCTGAGAAACCCGACGCGCACTCCACAGGCTTACGACTCACGCCGGCTCCCCAAAAACCGGGGACACCCAACGCACACACGACACTACCACCCGCGAACCGCCCCAACTCCCACCGGGACTGGACGCTTTCGACGCCGCACACACTTCCCGACACATCTAGGAAAACGATTCAGCAAAGCACACAGCAACAGCCCCTTGTCCCCCACGCATCCGGTCCATCCCCGTCGACACCGACGCGCCAGCGTGCGGGATCGACCTGGGCTTGAAGACGTTCGCTGTCATCAAGAACAGCGACGGCACTACCGAGGAGATCCACGCACCGAAGCCGCTCAAGGCCGCGCAGCGGGCGTTGAAACGTGCCAACCACCAGCTTGCCCGGAGCGCTGAGGACTCCAAGAACCGCGCCAAGGCACGCAAGCGCGTCGCACAGCTCCACCTCCGTATCGCAGACCGGCGCCGGGACGCTCTCGTGCTCGCCGACCGCACCTGGGTATTCCCCGGCTGCGGTGCCACCCACGACCGGGACCACAACACAGCCGGGAACCTCCTGGACGCGATGCTCAAAGCACTCTGAGAGCAAGCTCGCTGGGAAGTTGCCCGGAGAGTCAAAACGCCTTGTGGAGACCACGTAAGACCTCACTCTCCGGAGTTGGCAGCAGTCGATGAAGCAGGAAGAAGATCAGCGAGGCAATTGCTGAGATTCACTCAACGGATCGGACATGGCGTACACGATCCCGCCCCGGGCGCTCATAGGCCGATTCCGATGAGCGCGTTCCGTTCCCACGGGTTACCCACTTCGACGTACTGTTCCATGGTGCGGGAGCCGGGGACGTGGCCGGTCTGGTGGGCGATGACCTTGCGGTCGATGCCCTTGCGGGCTGCCTCGGTGACGAGGCCGCGGCGTGCGGAGTGGCCGGTGTGCTTCACGCCGCAGTCGGCGTCTTTGGAGCACTTGGTGACGAGCGCTCCGATGGATTTGGGGTGCAGGCCGCCGGCGAGCGGCTGGAGGGTGCGCCAGTGCAGGGCCTTGAAGGCGAAGTCGTCGGGGTCGTCCAGGCATGCGGCGTCGGCGTAGACGAGCCAGGCGCGCACTGGGCAGGTGGAGGGGCGCTGGCCGTATGGAACGTGGACTTCACGTGGGCGGGTCTTGGAGACGCGGATGTTGACGACGAGGCCGTTTTCCTCCACGCGGATGTCTCGCAGGCGTAGGTAGGCCATCTCGTGTTCGCGTCCAGCCACGGCGAACTGGAGCAGGATTAGGGCCCGGTTGCGGGCTCCGTAGATGTTGTCGGGCTGGGCTGCGCTGATCTTGTCCAGGTGGGAGACGAGGAGGGCCGGAGCCTCGCCGACGCCGCGGCGTTCCTTCGTCTCCTCCATCTCGGCCTTGAGGCGCTTGAGGAGTTCGCGGGCGCGTGAGGCGATGTCGGTGTCGAGCTTGAGGCCGTAGCGCTGGCGGGCGGTGACGACGACGCCGGCCAGGCGTCGGTCGATGGTGCTCGGGGCGGTGTAGGTGAGGGGTTCGCCGGTCTCCTTGTCCTTCTTCCAGCCGGGTTGCCGCCAGAGCCAGTCGACGAATCCGGTCAGGGTGCCGGGGGTGACCGCGGTGAAGGGGATCTGGTACTGGATGCAGAAGGTTTGCCAGTGGTGCCAGTCGGCCTTGTAGGCCGTGGTGGTGTTCTTGGGCCGCTTGTCTGCGACGTATTTCTTGGACTCTTCTTCGAATCTGTTCAACTTGGCCAACACGTGCGAGTCGTACTGATCGGGCATCATGTCCCACTCGGGCCCAAGGGACGTGTCGTCCCCATCGACCGGAACGGCCATCTCACCGTCCGTTTTGAGCAAAAGATAAGTTGACATACCTTACATCCAATTCACCCGTTTAGTCGGATAGTTCAGAACCAATATGTGAGCTTATGTTGTCTCAAGCCTCGCGCGCCACTACCGCCGATTTGCCTCACAGTTCGTACGAGTCGTACGCTCCCGCCATGACGCAAAGGATCAACACGATGGGACTATCCGAACTTCGCGACAACTTCTCCGAAAGCGTCGTACGAGCCCAGATGGGCATCCCTACCATTGGCACCAATCGCGGGAAGCCGATCGTCGCGATCGTTCCGGTCGAAGTGCTCAACGAATACATCGAGAACGAACAGCGCGAGTTGCGTGAAATGATCCGCGGCCGACAGAACGAGGACACCACCGACCTCACCGCCGAACTCAACGCCATCACGGACAAGCTCGCCCCAACCGACCGGTCATGACGGAACCCTTCACTACGGCGAACGCCGCACTCTCCATCAAAGACAGCCTCACGGGGCTCTCCGGAACCCACGGGGCCGCAAAGCGGCCCGCTTTGACCCCGACCAGTGACTCCAAGCCCGTCGAAAAAGCTGTCGTCGACGACATCGCGGCCAACTTCGATCCTGAGACCTTTTTGTGGTGCGATTTCCATCGCGCGGACGGCGGCGTGCACATCTGGTACGCATGGACCGCTGGTGGCCAGCAGCTCGGCGACCACGTCGACAGCCTCGCCATGACCGGCGGACTGGACGCGGCCGACTGGCTGCACATCGCCAAGCGCAATGAGCAGTCCAGTAGCCGAGGCCGCGTAAAGATCAAGGCGTACCCGTTGCGGCCCGTGCTCGCCGATGTTCAGTCCGGCATCCGCGGAACGGAAAAACAACGTGAGAACCTACGGCGTCTCCTACAGAAGGCGGCTGAAGTCACGGGCCACACGCCCCGTACCCTCACCCCACGTTGGCTCGGCTTCGGTCCGGACCTCACCAACCGGAAGGAATGACCGGCATGTTGCTAATCGCCTGAAGCATCAACGGGGAACCCATAACCGCACTCACGAAGACATCTCCGTTGGGAACGACACCACCCACAAGCGCTGGACGACCTCTTCAACAGAGGTAAAGAATAAGAAAACCGCTAACGTAAGTGCAGGTCACGAAGCCTCAGCCCCACCCATGTGGGGATGGACCGTCCGGGTACTGGCGCCGCGCGTTGGCCGACATCTCAGCCCCACCCATGTGGGGATGGACCGTCGCCCGCCGCCTCAACCACTTCGCACGCAGACTCAGCCCCACCCATGTGGGGATGGACCGCAAGTTTGCCCGCAGTAGCGTGACGGGCTGCCCTCAGCCCCACCCATGTGGGGATGGACCTAACGACCATGCCGGCAAGGTGGTCGGTAACCCCTCAGCCCCACCCATGTGGGGATGGACCGGTCAATGCTCCAGTCTTGAAGGCCGCAGTGGGCTCAGCCCCACCCATGTGGGGATGGACCGTGCACGAAGCGCTCGGCGAACAGCTTCTCCGGCTCAGCCCCACGCATGTGGGGATGGACCGTCGTCCCCTCGTCCGAGGGCCGACTGACACCGCTCAGCCCCCACATGTGTGGGGATGGATGGACCGCGATAGCGCAGATTTGCCTTTCATGGACGACTCTCAGCCCCACGCATGGTCTCCTACGGAAGGCGGCTGAAGTCACCGGCCATGCGCCCCTCTTCCAGTTCCAGGGCGAGCCGAACACCAGCCTCACCGACGAGCTGGACGCGCGGTGGACGCTGTGCAGGCCGGTGCACCCGATTCCGACCTCCACCGAGCTAGCGAGGACACTGATCGTGGTTGAATTTCCTGGTATCGCCGACGATCTTCGTGTTGGGGACGTGCCCCAGACACAAATGTGGCATGGCACCCTTATGCGGCTCGGTCTGCTTTCACGCACTGGCCGCTATTTCCCGGCAGCCGCATCCGACTCCCTAGTCGGTTTCCCACTGCCTGTCCGCAAGGTAGCGCCCCCATCTGGGGGCGCAGTCGAGATCGGCACCATCGATCGGGCGTGGCTCGTTGGAGACTACGTGCGCGCCGAGGGGTCTGGCCTTCATGACGCCGTTCCAGCTATCGGGAGGTTGCACGTCGTCAAGCTCTTGCTGTCGGACACGCACCTTGTGCTGGACAACCACGGTGACAGGTACGACAGGTGGAGGTTGAAAGGCATTCTCGTATCGGCCGAGATTGAACCCGAGTGGACCGACGGCATCCTCACTGTCACAGATCAGTCCTGTCAGACCGGGGCATCCAGAGGCAGCGAGGACGCTGCGGAGGGCCTTCGATGAGCAGCGCCACGATGTACCCGAAGTCTCCACACCCTTTCACCACCAACGCAACGAGCATCACAGGCATCAAGGAGCCTTCCGCATGAGCACCGAGCCCGAGCCGTCTGACGCAGCCGTGGAGAAGCGGCCCGCGCCGGCACCGGCGCAGATCCGCGAGTCGGCCGCAGCCGAGCTCCGCGACCTGGCCACCAACCTCCTCGCCCTGAAGCCGCTGGTCCTCACCCTGCTGCGCGTCGCCCAGAACCCCACCGGTACAGGCACTCCGCTCAGGCCATGTGAGTCGGCCTACTGCGCGCGGGTTGGCGGCAGCAACCGAGTGGTCGTCTACACGGTCGACGAGTACCGCACCGTGACGGTGGAGGGCTTCCGCAAGGTGGTGGCCTTGTGAGCGCGCGTCCACCCGAGCTCGACCGGCCGCGCCCGGCTGATGGCAAAGCGATGTACTACTTGCATTTTTCGGCCGGGTAACCAGATGAACCTGCGGCCGGGAAGGGTGAAAGACAATGGTGGAGGGCTGCGTCCGCAACGAGGGCCACGTCACCTGCCATGACACCCTTTCCGCGAGCGGGACGGGGTTGCCCGGGGCCGTGTGCCGTGGGTGGGAGCAGCATCCCTGGGCTGTGCGCAGTCTCGTCGTCCGGTGGATGCACTTCACCGGCCTGGTGAGGCTGGTGCACGAGGATGGTCGTCTGGAAGACGTCGACTATTGGGGTCTTCCGCCCTACACAGAAGACAGAGGAGGGGGAAGCTGGACGTGTCGATCACGCGTCAGTACTTAGTGGTTGGCTCCGGAAGTCCTTCGGGGGTTGATCATGTAGCTGGCTCGGCGGAGGATTCTTGTTGGTGATCGGTAGTGTGCCGGTCGAGCCTGGCCAGCAGATCGTCCAGGTCGGAGGTGGTGAACTTCCACTGGAACGGCTGTGCTGTGGCGTTGTAGCGGTGTTCGAAAGCTCGGAGCCGGTTGCCGACCTGGGCCAGGTCGGTGAAGTCGTTGGGTGAGACGACCTTGCGCTGCACGACGGAGAGGTAGATCTCCACCTGGTTCAGCCAGGAAGCGTGCACGGGGGTGTGAACCATGACCGTGTTCGGGAAAGCCCTGATCAAGCGGTCTGCTGCCTTCCGCCCGCGGTGAGAGGAGCCGTTGTCGACGATCCAAAACACTCGCTTGGCGCTGGCGTAGGGCTCGACGCTCATGACCTGGGCGACCAGGTGCATGAACGGGTCGATGCCGGTCCGGGGCTCGGTGCGGCCGAACACGCGGGCCTGGTGGACGTCGTAGGCGGCCAGATAGGCCACCGCGCCACCGCGGCCATAAGTGTGGTTCACCCGCATCGCCCGGGCCTGTCCCGGTGCGAGGGTGGGGTGACAACGGCAGCGGGCCTGGATCGAGGTCTTCTCGTCGGCGCTGACGACGTACTCGTCCGCGCCGAGCGGTTCGCCCTGCCAGGTGCGGACGTACAGGTTAAGGACGCGTTCGGCCTTGGCGCGGAAGTCAGGGTCGGTGATGAAGATCCAGGAGCGGTACTGCCAGGGCTTGAGCGCGTCCTGAGCCAGCCAGCGGCGCACGGTTGAGGCCGACAGCGCCGGGGCGATGCCGCGCTCGGTGGCCTCGCGGGCCAGTTCCGGGCACGACCAGCGCGACAGCGGGGCGCCGGTCGTGGCGGGCAGCCGGCAGGCCAGTGCCTTGACCTGCGCGGTCTGCAACGCGGTGAACGAGGGCGGGCGACCGCAGCGGCGACGGTCGGCCAGCCCCGACATCCCCTCTTCGGCGAACCGCCCCCGCCAGGTCCGCACGGTGTCCACATGCAGGCCCGTCTGCCGGGCGATGCGCGCGTTGGAACGGCCCCTGGCCGCATGAAGCACGATGTGTGCGCGGATCCGGGCCTGGTAGGGAGTCTTGTGGCCGTAGGCCATCTTCTTCAGCCGGTGCCTCTGCGAGGCGGTCAGCGAGATCGGGCGGGCAGCGGCAACGGGCAAGGCAGGCCGATCAGCAGAAATGGTTAGTACGGGTGGTCTTCCAGCATGATGTCGAGGCGTTCGCGGAGCTGCGTGCGGCCGAGAACGTCGTAGGCGCGGGCCCACAAAGGGTGGAGTGCCGGGAAGCGCCCGTGGTCTTCGTGGTAGGCCGCGGTGAGCCCCAGAAGAGCGCTCGCCGGACAGCCTGCATCGAGCATCCGGGAGGCGTCGGCCAGGATGGTGTCTGTCTCCCCGGTGAAGGCGGGGTACTCGTCGGCGAAGGCGTCGTTCGGTGCGAGAACGCCGATACCGATGCCGGACGGGTCGGGTTCGTGGCGCCAGCCGGCCGGCGGCGCGAGATCAAGGGGGACCTCCACAACGGTGCCATCGGGGTTGACCCCGTACTCCGGGGTGGGCCGGATGCCGAGTTCGGCGGACAGGCGTGCCACCTGGGTGCGGCGGCGCTCTCCTCCGCTGCGCAGGGCGAGGGAGAGCAGATAGGCGAGACCATCCAGGGTGTTCCGGCCGATGACATACGGATCCTGGTGACCGAAAGAGGCAACAGGATGGTCGGTACGACCGAGTTCCGGTGCGGGGACCACCCATCCGACGCAGGTGCCGCTGCCCAGGTCCGCAAACGGCAGGAGTTCCGGTACGGACATGAACGGTACGTGGTACCGGCGGAAAGCTTCCCCCGCGTAGCAGTACTCCCACCCCTGAGGCGCGAGTGGTACCTCACACAGGTCGAACGGCAGGGCAAAGCTGGTCTGCACGCGGGGAGCGTCGTACAGGCCCTCCTCGTACAGGTCCGTCGTGAGAAACCCCTCCTCCCAAGCAATGTCGATCACCTTGGCGAGTGCGGGTGGGGTGGGGAACGGGAACAGGTCGTCGGTCCAGCGTGGTGGTGTCGTCATGGGCGAGAGTGTCGCAGCCACGTCTGACAGCCGGAGAAGAGGCGTCAACCCCCGAAGGACTTCCAGAGCCGACCACTTAGCCGAAAGCGACGCGCCAGCGTTTGAGCTGTATCTCGCCATCCTCGCCGAGCAGCGCAGTTCGGGCCGGAAGGATTGACCGGCGTGTTACTACTTCGCTTGGAGCGTCAACGGGGACCTCATGTACCACTCTACGAAGACATCGCCGTTTGGAACGACACCACCCACAAGCGCTGGACGACCTCTTCAACAGAGGTAAAGAATAAGCAAATCGCTGACGTAAGTGCAGGCCACAAAGACTCAGCCCCACGCATGTGGGGATGGACCGCCTGGCGTTGGGGGTTTCATGGATGTGGTGCTCTCAGCCCCACGCATGTGGGGATGGACCGAAATCCTGACCGATGCCGAGGTCCGCGCGCTCCTCAGCCCCACGCATGTGGGGATGGACCGTTGTTGCGGCGCAGACGGCCCCCACGAGGACCCTCAGCCCCACGCATGTGGGGATGGACCGCGTATTCCGGCCCAGGTGCTGGCCGTGGTTGACTCAGCCCCACGCATGTGGGGATGGACCGAAGCGCCGCCTGGAAAGCGACCTCCTCGCCCGCTCAGCCCCACGCATGTGGGGATGGACCGTGGCGCTAGACCGGGGACGCCAGCTTCTCGAACTCAGCCCCACGCATGTGGGGATGGACCGGAACGCGAACCCGAAACCCCGCTGGAGGCACTCTCAGCCCCACGCATGTGGGGATGGACCGTTGTGTCGCGACCTAGCCGAGGAGGACCGGACCTCAGCCCCACGCATGTGGGGATGGACCTAGGCGACCTCATTCGGCTCGCGCCGCAGCCCCCTCAGCCCCACGCATGTGGGGATGGACCGCCTGATCCCGCCGGCGCGTGGTTCCGACCAGTCTCAGCCCCACGCATGTGGGGATGGACCGACGGTACAGATGGCCAAGAAGGTGAATCAACTCTCAGCCCCACGCATGTGGGGATGGACCGCACAGGCAGACTGAGTTCATCCGGCACCTGAGCTCAGCCCCACGCATGTGGGGATCGTCGGGGCAGAGTTAGTCGCTTCCCGAGCCGGCCATGGGGTGAGCTTTTGCGCCTTGGAGAGCTACATCGAAGTCCAGCAGCCCGGTACACACGGCATCAAGCAGGAGAGTTGACGATGAACACAACGTGGTGCTACTGCACCATGAAATCTGGCGGTGACCCTGAGCGTCCGTATTCAGGCTACGCGGAGAAAGCTTTCGGGCCTGAGCGGAGTGCTCTTGCCGTCGCCGAGGAAGTCGCCCGTGGGTTCCGTGACGCCGGGACAAGAGCACGGGCACGATTGTCTTCGGCGATGGAACCGTTGTGGCGACGCAGAAGTTCAACTGGACGAACTACCCGCGCCATACGGTGACTGCGGCGAGGAGTGGTGGCAGCTCACCACCACCGTGGCCCGCGAGACACTGGCAGTTCTGCCGACGGGGATAGTGCAGATCGACTCTTTGCAGGCGGAAGGCAGGGATTTCGCTGTCAAGCGGGCGATCGTGAAGGTTGCGGACCCCGAGGCGGAGCGCCCGGTAATCGCGGTGCAATGGCGCCCAGCAGATGCGCCGGAAGGCCCCGCCCCGTTCAGTCGAACACCAGCGCGGACGGCAAGACGTGAGGGTCGTCCAGCGAGCAGGGGACTGCGAGCCGATCTTGGAAAGTAAGCCCAAGATCCAGATTTAGCAGGCGCAAACGTCTGCGAGCGTCCAGACCAGTGGGCAGTCCGCGACGACGACGTAAGTACGCTCAGCGATGGCCGCATAGTCGTTGGTCTGCGAGTCCAGGCCCTCGTAGGTGCTGATGGGGCCTCGCTGCACGATGACGGGGCCGGTGCCCATGATGACGGTCAGGTCGGGGTCGGCGAGGAGGCCGTCCGGGCGCATGCGGGGGTCATAGCAGGCGCCGAAGGCGACTGCGGTTCCCATGCGGGTGCGCAGGCTGTTGCCGTCTTCCTCGATAAGGCAGCAGCCGTTCGTGGACAGCGGGAGTGACAGTCGTGCCGGCATATGGAGGACTCCCGCGGAGCAGCCGCGGGCTTGCGCGAGGGCGGCTTCGATCTCGGCCATGGCGCACGTGATGGTCTTGGGGTTGCTGGGGTCGCCGATGTACTGGCCGCCGTCGGCCGCGAGCTGGGTCCACAGGTGGTCTTCGACCGTGCATTCCTCGCGGCAGGTCAGCCTGGTCCGGGCGATCTGCCGGGCCTCCTTGGCGAAGTCGGCGCCGGGTGTGCAGTGCACGCTGCTGTAGATGGGGAAGGGGTCCGAGCCGATCCATGGGCCGATGCCGTCGAGTACCTTGCGGCGCGGCGCTGCCGGGTCGGCGGTGAGATTGACCTGTGCCGTGGTGCCAGGTGCGACCCTGATGGTCTTCTCTTCACCGTTGAGGGACTGGCGGACAGCGACCGTGACCGGCTTGGCGCCTTCCTGCTGAACTCGGCGGGCGACGGTTGTGCAGTCCTCGGCACCAGGGGCGATGTCGACCGACGGCCCGAAGGCCGTATCGACGGTGATGACGGTCTTGTACGGCAAGTCGGCAGGAGTAGTCGGCTGTCGGACGCGGGCTCGGATGATCGAATACGTGACGCAGTTGGTCTCATCGGTGTCGTGGACGACTTCCACCGTGATGGGCACCGGCGCGGTGCAGCCGGTCCCGCACTGCGGCGGGCACGGCTGGGGCCACGTGTAGACGTTTCCCGAGCACGATTCGGTCCGGTACTGGACGCCGTGGGACCAGGTGCCGTCTGCGACATCGCGGACCTCGGATGCAGAAAACAGGCCGAACCGTCGCGGCCGTGAGGCGGGGGGCGCGATTTCCACGCGGGGCGCGCATTGGCTAAGTGCCATGAGATCTCCACCTCTGGCCTAAAAGTTCGTTTCATGTACGGTGACCAGTTTGGACCAGACACGACGAAGGGGGCCCGCACCATCCCGATGCGGGCCCCCTTCACGCACACACCCCAGCCGCAAGATTGTTCTTCGCGTCGCGGGACACCAGTGCGTGCTCAAGACCTCAAAACCCCGAGAACCAGTGGCGGACACAGCCAGCGGTACTGGTTGATCTCGTTACTGCCGATTTACGTCTGCACCACGGCACCAATCACAGTCACCGGGCGAGAAAACGTTGGTGTCATGCAACCTCGGACAGTTCTCGAATCTCTACCGGCTGGGGCGGCTGATGATGGTCGGAGTGAGGCCGCCCGCGGTCTGGACCGGGTCGACGATCAGCGGGCCGGAGATGAGGGACTCCACGGCCTGTGCCGGGTTGTCAGTGCCGATGGCGCTGGCGGTGCCGGCCGCGAGCGAGAGGGCGCCGGCGGCGAGAACGGCCGTACACAGGATCTGAGCGATCTTGTTCATGACTTGTGCAACCGGGACGTTGGTGATCGGGGTACGGCTGATCCGCTGCACGTGACCGCTTCGAGCGATCCGGCGGCTTGACGTTGGTGGGATAAACTGACAGTCAACCTTGACGGGCACAGCACGCAGGAAAAATACGAGCGCCTGGAGCGAGCATGCGCGAGCGAGACCGCGGCTGAGTCGTGGCTGCGGTGGCGCAGCCACGACTTGTGCGGGCCCCTCGAATTCGCCGTGCCGGCGCGCGCCTTCGCTGATCTGTGATGGCGCCTGTCGGCGGCGCTGGATGATCTTCTGGCCGGTGTCGTTGAGAGAAGTTCACGGAAACGGGGCGGCTGCGCTGGATGGCGGGTCGGGCGCAACACGCATCGCTGCTGCCTCATATGGGTCGGTGCATGCCAGAGTATGGCGCGCATGAAGACTCTTGAGGTGATCCTTCGGCGTGAGCTGGCCGGTCTCCAGGAGCGCTCCGGTAAGAAGGCCGTCGATGTCCTCGAAGTCGGAACGATCCGGGAGAGCGCCGAGGAAGCGCGGGCGGCTGATGGCTGGTCGACGTTGTGTTTCGCTGAGCATGCCGCGGTGTACGGCGGCCATATCGTCGGTGTTGACCTTGATGTCACTGCGGCTACTCAGGTGCTCACCCGCCACGGCGTGGCTGATCGGGTGGAGTTGCTCACCGGCTCCAGCGTGGAGGTTCTTCCCCGTCTGATCGCTGAGGGTCGCAGTTTTGACGTGGTCTTCTTGGACTCGGACAACGATGCCGATCTGGTGATGCGCGAATACAGCCTGGCTCGGGAGCTGGTCCGGCGTGGCGGGCTGATCATGGCCGACGACATGGACCAGGGCGACCCTTGGGTGTTCAAGGGCTTGAAGCTGATTCCTTACCTGAAGCAGAAGGGCATCGCGTACCGGATCGACCGGCGTGAGGCCCCGTGGGGTGGCCGGGACGTCCTGATCCAGGAAGTGGGGGTCTGACGATGGCGCGTGTCAACCTGGTCTCTAAGGACAATGACTCCGGTCTCAGTGTCGACCTGAAGGTGATGACCGACGCGCTCACTGGTCTAGGCCATGACGTGGTGTGGGTCGACTACCGCGATAGCGGTATGCGTGAGTGCGACGCGGCGGTCTTTCTGGAAACTCCCAGCGAGGCCCTGATGCCCTTGGCCTACCGCACGGTGTTCGTGCCGAATCCGGACTGCTTGGATGATGACAAGGTCAAGCTCATCGACCGTTTTGACCAGGTGTGGGCCAAGTCGGAGACGATGCGTCAGCTCGCCGACGAACTGCCCATCCGGCGTCTGATCGTGACCGGTTTCGCCACGCCGGACCGTGTCCAGGCCAAGAAGCGCAAGACCAAGACCGTGTTGCACATGGCAGGACGGTCCACCGGCAAGGGCACGGCCGCCGTGGTGGAGGCATGGCACCGGCACGGCGCCGACCTGCCGCCGCTGACGATCACCGCCGACTGGGATCTGTCCCTGCTGGGGTTGACGCTGCCCCACAACGCCACGTACCTGGGGCACATCGACCGCGCCGCGGTGGGGGAGTTGCTGAACACTCACGCCATCCACCTCATGCCGTCGCGGGCCGAAGGCTGGGGGCACGGCATCGTCGAAGGGCTGCTGTGCGGCGCCCAGGTCATCACCACCGACGCCGACCCGATGAACGCCCATGTCCGCCCCGAGTACGGTTTCCTCCTTCCCGCGATTGAGGAGGACATGTCCGGGCGTGTGCGTTGCAGGCGCGTCGATCCGGACGATATCGCCGCGACGGTTAAGCATGCCGTGGCCCTACCGGCAAGAGAACGCAGCCAGCGGGGCAAGGCTGGCCGTGCCCACGCACTCGCCCGTGCCGAAACGTTCCACGCCGCGGTCACAGACGCGATGGGCGACCTACTGGCCTGACCGACCTGACCTGAGTGCCTACGAGCGATGAAAGGTTGTCCGGCCATGCGCGTGGTCGCACTGGTGCACTTCTACCCGCCCTACAAGCTCGCCGGGTCCGAAACGATGCTGCACACCATGCTCAAGGCCCTCAAGCAGGCCGGGCACGAAGTGTGGGTCGTCACCACGGACATGATCGATGCCCCCGAACGGTGGACGCTCGACGGCATCCCTGCATTCTGCGAACGCCGGCAAGGCCACGCCGTGCCCCTGACACGGTCACTGGATCCGGACGTGATCATCACCCACCACACGCACGCCGCACTCGGGGTACAAACGGCCCGAGAGTTCGGCGTCCCCTCGGTGGTAATCCAGCACAACACCCTCGACGAACACCGTGTTGTGATGGCCATGCGACCGGACCTGACGGTGTTCAACACCGAGTGGATCGCACGTTCATGGCACACCTTCCTCAACGGAGCCCGTTGGATGGTCATCCATCCGCCGGTGTGGCCCCACGAACACGCCACTACGCCAGGCGGCGCGGTGACGCTGGTCAACCTCAACGTCAACAAGGGCGTTCACGTCTTCGGGCATATGGCCATGCTTTTCCCCGACGTGCCCTTCCTTGGCGTTGAAGGCGCATACGGGGAGCAGATTACCGTGGGGATGCCGACCAATGTGCACATCATCAGCCCGACCTCAGACATGCGCAGCCAGGTGTGGGCGCGTACGCGGGTGCTGTTGATGCCGTCGCTGTACGAAAGTTACGGGATGGCCGCGCTGGAAGCGATGGCATCGGGGATCCCCGTGATTGCCCACCCGACACCAGGGCTTCGGGAAGCGTTGGGACCGGCAGGGATCTACGCGGAACGGCACAGCATGCAAGAGTGGGCCACGGCACTGCGGAACCTCTTGCGCGACCCGCAGGCATGGCAACAGGCATCGGCTGCCGCGCTGGCCCGTAGCCAAGCACTCGACCCAACCGACGAACTACGGCAGTGGGTGAAGGCCGTGGAGTCGCTGTCGCAGGAAAACAAGGACCTGATGATGGCCAGCGGGCGCGTTAAACCGCGCGGCTCCCACACGGTTTAGTGCAGAACGAACAGAACACACAGACTTAGACAAAATACGAGCTAAAACGCCGCCTGGTAGACAAAACAGCTCCGCTCACCTTGTTTTTCCAGATGGGCGGAGCTGCATTTAATGCACGGGAGCGGCCCATCCCCACATGCGTGGGGCTGAGGCTCACGCACGCCTTGAGCGGGGCCTGCGGAGGTCCATCCCCACACATGCGCGGGGCTGAGACTTTGCCGGCCGCATTTATATCACCGATCGCCCGGCGCCGTGGTGGCGACAGCACGACCACAGCCAGCACGGGGCGATAATTATCTGGGGTGTTCAGGAGCCGTAAGACACGTAAGGCACGTGAGCCTGATCGGTCCGTGCCTTACAGACATCCGGGGGTTCGTCAGGCATGTACGGCACGTCACTGGAGCGCCTGGTGGAGGCGCTCGGCCGGTACCTCGAAGAAACGCCTCCGTGCTCGGGCTTGCTGTACTCGTGCGGCCCGTACACCGGTGGCCGCCACGTGCCGTCGATGCTCGCGCCCTTCTCGACCATGGGCCTGGTGAAGAACGGTGTGCGCACCCGCCAGCCCCAGCCAGGCTGCCTGGGGTCGTCCTCCCAGCGGTCGCGGGGGCCGGCCATCTTGTCCGGGGCGTCCCCGCGCGTCTCCCACTCCCGGTAAGTCTCCGGGTGCCAGCCGAGGCCAGCCGCCGCCGCGCGGCTCTTTCCGACCCTCACCCGCAGGTGGACGACCCGCTCGCCGTCCTTCGGCAGGTCGCACAGGTCGAGCGGATCGTCCACCCCGACCGCACGGGCCAGACGGGGCGGCACCTCGGCGCGCGGGTGCCGCTGACCGCTCAGGTAGAAACTCACCGCCCGGTCGCTCGCGCCCGCTGCCCTGGCGATCTCAGCCACCGTCAGGCCACCTTCCCTCCGCGCGGCTTGCAGGCGCAGATCCGGCGGTTCGTTCAGACCGCCCGGCGGCGCACTTCTGAACAAACTGCCGGTTCAGTCAACTCCAGATGCCCGATGACCTGCTCAGACGGCCCCGGAGCCCCCAGATAAGCATCGTGGCCTTCAGTATCAGCGGCCTTTGCGACGATGACTCCCGTCTGACTAGTTGTGTGTCCAGGCAGGTTCGCGGTTGGCCGGGGCCCGTAGGGTCATTTCTTCGCGGTCGTGGCGCGAGGTGGGCTTGGTGAGGTCGTGGCTGGGGTTGTCTTGGGTGCTTTGGGACAGCCAAGGCTTGGGCATCACAGAGACGTTTTGATGCGGGCCGGTGGTGTGCATGGTCGAAGAGGGGGACTTCTTCGGCTTCTTCAAGTCTTCGGAGCAGCCGGTGATGGTCAGGGCGGTTGTGATGGTCAGGGCGGTTACAGCGAGGAGTGCAGGGATGAGGCGCTTGGTACACATGACCGCTTTTGTATCATTTGCGCATCTCAAGAATGATCGACCGCTCTGTAGCGATTAGACCTATTGTCCGCTTGGGGAAACATTCCGGTCGAAAGGGACCAGGTACACCGTGATCCCCACATGCGTGGGGCTGCGTGCAGCAAGCTGATCTGGGCCAGCAGCGACGACGGTCCATCCCCATGTGCGTGGGGCTGAGAGGTTCACTCGCTGCTCGATCTCGTCGTCTGCCGGTCCATCCCCACGTGCGTGGGGCTGAGGCGGATCTCAGCGCCTCAAAGATACGCGCGTGCGGTCCATCCCCACGTGCGTGGGGCTGAGCGAACGGAGTCACAGCGCTCCACGCAGGCCACCGGTCCATCCCCACGTGCGTGGGGCTGAGAGTTTGTGGGCTGCATTTATATCACCGATTTGCTTTTTCTTTACCTCTGCCCGCTACGCGGGAAGCCGGATGCCTCCCCCTCGTTCATGACCGGGGGGGCATGCTCCGGTTCATCCGGTGACAGGGGATTGCCGAGGCGTGGAAGGCCCTCACGCCGTTCGCCCGACCGTGAGGGCCTTCCGCTCGCCATCACGGAGCGCCCGAGCATGTGCGATGCATCTTGGGCACTGCCATCCCCCTGCAAGGGAACCACGAAAAAACACTATCATCTGTCCCTTGCTGGATAGGAATTGTGGAACTGGTAGGAGGGTCATGGGCGGTCGATGACCTGCCGCAGTCCACCGGCACGGACGGCGAGGCAAGCCTTAGCTGATCAGAGGCGTTGCAACTCGCTCCCTTGACTGATTGCGTTCGAACCATTGTCCGCAAAAGTGCGGCCCGATAGCGTCAGCGTGTGCGGGGCACCAGTCCAACCCCCCCGCGTATGAGGCGACTTCATGGGACATCGGCTTGAGTTTTTTGACGGGGAGTCGTGCTCGCGGTAGGGCTAAAGCCCGGGGCTTGTAAGTCCTGAGCGTCACTGGCTGTGGTGCCCGGCCTACGTCTGAGGAGGCGCTAAGCGTGTTGCTTGGCGGTCCTGGGGCGTTTGACTGCGCCCCGCTGCCACACAGCATCGGCCCGGTGGGCGATGTGCGGGAGCCGCGACGGGGTCGGGTGCAGGGGCGATGTACTCCTCGACCGCCCGCCGGCACCAAGCGGTCGCATCGGGTGCGCGGTCGACTTCGGTCTCACTGTCGAGCTGGGCGTTGGCGATGTGCTGTGCGTGGTCGGGCAACAGGTGGCGGTCGGTGAGGTCGTCCAGGGCATGGCGCACGGCCGTGCGCTCGGGGCCCTCGGGCAGCGCGCGGCGGGCGGTATGCAGGGCTCGGGAGATGGCAGCTTGTCCAACGTCGAGCAGTAGGCGGTAATCCTGGCCGCCTTGGGTCAGGCGGGTAGTCGCTTGGTCGCGGGTGAGGTTGCCGCGGTCGGCGAGCGCGGCGATAAGGGCCTCTTCCCGGGCGTGGCGGGCGGCGTCGAAGAGTTGGCTGAGTTCTTCGAGGGAGGGGTCTGGGAAGTGGCTGTGGGACTCGTGGCCTTCTTGAGTCCAGTCGCTTTGATCTCGGTCGGGGTGCCGTGGCCCCCATGCCTCGGCCCAGGGGTAGGGGCCATCGGCGCCGATGCCGAGCAGTTCGGCGATATTCCTGGTCTGAAAATTGGTCCAGACCAGAGTTTTCCAGCCGGTGTTGGTCCACACCAGGAGCGAATCGTTGGGCCGGGGCTGGTGCTTGAGCGAGGCGTGCCAGTCGGGCTCGGGAACCTCGGA
>Ga0105036_100004_pt1 | contig 29936 bp, 44 predicted proteins | sample LS_101metaG_FD_91484 | JGI IMG/M metagenome (GOLD analysis project Ga0105036, IMG submission 91484) | Switchgrass associated microbial communities from Austin, Texas, USA - LS_101 metaG | ecosystem: Host-associated > Plants > Phyllosphere > Phylloplane/Leaf | place: USA: Austin, Texas | collected... | reverse complement strand
TCGGTTCTTCCTGACCGAGTTCAGATCAAGACCCGACAGGGCAACAGACTTGCCTTTGACGTCTGTTAGAAATCCCTTACTGATCGCGTACGTGATGGAACGCGAGTAAACTACGTCGTTCCAAACTTCGCCTAGCCCAACCTTGTCCCCGCGTGCGAGCGTAGCTGTGAAACCCACACAGACAGCTTCGGACACGTTCTTGGACCAGACAAGAGCCTGAAGAACAGTCTTGTATGTCTCGGCTGCCGCATGGTGGCATTCGTCCACGATCACGAGACCAATGCCCAGCGAGCGCAGTTCTTCGAGACGCTTGGGACGAGAAACGGTCTGGACGGAACAGACGAGAACCTGAGCATCCGTTTCGTTGCTCTCGGCCTTGACCTTTCCTACGCTCAGGTTAGGAGCGACGGAACGAATCTTGTCTATGGCCTGATCGGCAAGTTCGTCTCGGTGGACGAGAACAACAGCCTTCTGCTTGTGCTTCTTCAGGAACTGAGCAATCAGGTACGAGAAGATAACCGTCTTGCCCATTCCCGTAGGAAGGACAACGGCAGGCGACTGCATGCCTGAGTACCAAGCCTTGAAAACTTCCTCAATCGCTTCTTCCTGGTACTTCCTTAGATTTAGCGTTTCACTCACTGTTCCTCCGTTTCCTCAGATTCTTCTATAGGGGCTTCAGGGGAAAAATCATAAATAGTCTCTGATCGTGGGATTTCTGGGTCACTAAACGTCCAAGTATAGTAGTAAAGCCCATACCGATCCTGCCTCAGTTCACTCACAGCTAGATTCCCCCATTTCTACAAGAGAAAGAGAGGCGTACATGACTACTGCTGCGATTCCTGACCAGAGAAGGCCAGCGAGAAGCGCACCGAGAACGAAATCCTTCTTAGTCATTGTCGCACACCTGAGTCGTGGTCTTGCCCACACGAACCGTGTCGTAGTCTTCGCAGGATTCGAATTCCACGCCAAAGAAGACCGCCGCACCGATCAGGCCGAGTACAAACAGGATGACGAAAGCGAAGATGCCCCGGATGGCCCAGTCATTCATTTCTTGATTCCTCTGTTATGATTCCGTGTGATTGTACGTAGTGGTCAGAGACCAGTGTACGCATACTTCGAACGAACCAGTCAAGATTGCTCGGACTGGGTTGTACGGTCAAGATCCGCCATGAACAGTCTAGCGGACATGTGTATTCTATCAGTCCTTCTGAGGGGAACTGAGGTTCGGGCATCGGAAGAAGCCTGGTTTGACCCATCTCGCTCCCTGTTGACAGGTGGTTGACTCTGGGTTAGTCTACCGTGCAGACTTGTGCCTGTCAATGCCGGGCAATGCCTGGTACACTGGGAGGCATGATGACACAGAGTGACACGCCTGTGTGGCTCAGTCGCTCCGAGGCTGCCGCACACGCAGGCGTAGATATCACGACCATTGATCGATGGATGAAGAAGGGGGCACTTGGCAAGTACCGATCCGGGCGCAGGGTCCGAGTAAGCCAGACAGAACTAGACCAGTACCTAGAACCGAAGGAAGAAGCCGATGACTGAAATCCTGATCGCGCTTGGCGTTGTCTGGGCAATCGGTATTCCGTTCTTCGCCTGGGGCATAGCCGATCTGGCTAAGAACGATGAGAGGGTGTCAGAAGCGTTCCGGATGAGCGCGGAACTGAATCCGGTCGGTCTTCTCGTCCTGTCCGCGTGTGTGGTCTTCTGGCCTGCCGTTCTCGTTGTTCATCTTGTGAGCAAGCGATGAACATCAAGGCAATCGAGACGCAGTATGGCGGAATCAAGTTCCGGTCTCGTCTGGAAGCCCGATGGGCAGTCTTCTTTGACACGCTCGGATGGCGTTGGACATACGAGCCGGAAGGCTTTCAGCTTCCGTCCGGTTGGTATCTCCCAGACTTTCACGTTCACGTGAGTAGTCCTGCGGAGGGTAGCGGGGATCGGTGGATTGAGGTAAAGCCGTTTAAGACTGAACTGACTGAGCCTTGTCCGATTGATGCCCGCTGGCAGGATCTTGCCAAGGGTAGTGGGACCCCTCTGATGACCGTCTACGGGATGCACAGGATAGGAGACGGATGTTCTGCCTTCTGGGCTAAGGGCAAGGCAGAACCTCACGCCGGACGTATCACGGTCCAAGGTGAGAAGCCCACGCTTCTCGGTCCGTTCTGGACAGAAGCCGACTTCACTCCGGCCTGGAATGCTGCTAGTAGTGAGAGGTTCGGGACGTAGGGAACCTACTTCGAACGGAGTTAGGGACATGATGCCGGAAGACCGAGAGAAGCTTATCCAGAAGTTGAACGGGCAAGCGAAGGAAGCCAGGAAGCGAGGGGAGCAAGAAGAGTACGAGATTCTTCACGGAGCTATTGATCACTCTCTTGACAGACTCGACAAGGAGCGAAGGAAGTGAACCCCCGGCTGACCGCAGTAGTTGACACGATCTCTCGTGTACGGAACGGTACCAATCCGTATGAGGGTGGACCGTTCGACATGACAGAGATGATGAAGGTTGCTGACACGTTCTCGGAACAAGTTCAGCACGATCCCTTCGTTCAGGATATAATGTCTAAGTGCCGAGATGGGGAGGACATCACGGCTCGTGTACGGGAGTACATGAGTGTAGTCTTCGCTCAGGGTTTCTCGGCTGGCGAACGATACAAGTCTCTTGAGGAACTGGAGAAGTAGGAACCATGGCTATCGTGATACCGTTCGGTGTAAGCGACAAGCGTGTCAGGGATCAGATCGATCCCGAGGCAACCCGGACTCCGAACGGTCCAAGGAGTGACAGCAAGACCAGTAAGCGACTGGAGCGAGCTAGCAAGAACCGATGAGCGACATCACCATTCACAGGCAAGATGAAAAGACGGGCGAATGGCGTCCGGTGAAGAAAGAGGAAAAGAAATGAACAGCTACAATCCGCCCACTGAGCCCGAGGACAAGCGGAACCAGGACGAGAAGCCCAAGGGCCCCAAGTCTGGTCCCAAGCAGACCCGATAGGGTCAAGGAAGGAATGAGGAATGGAGACCAAACCTCTGAATGGCGACACAAGGTGTCTTGTCCGCATGGAAGGGACAAACGAACCATGTGGCAGGCCCGGAGAGTTTCATCTGATCGTAGAAGTGACGAACGACGGCGTTGGAGTTCTTGCTATGACATGTGCTCCGTGTTTTGAGCAGATCAGAAGTCTCGCAAACGTCGAACCGTTCGCGCACCCCGTCGGGTCCGACTGTGGTATGCCAGGAACTTACTGGTCAACAGAAGGCTGCACCATTTCCTAATCCTCTGGTCCCCTGAACGAAGGACGTTCAGGGGACCAGCTTTCATACTGAGAGGATCGCATGACCACAGTAGTTGAACCCGTAATGAGTGACCTTTCACCAGAGCATTTCGAAGAAATTGTTGTCAGTTCTTCGATCAACCCGGATGTGGCTCAGGCCCGTGGGTACCGGACTCTGTACGGAACGGAAGAAGACCGAGAGGAACTGAACGCACTCGGATTCAGTCGTTCAATCGTGCAGCGGGATGAGAGCTATCCTGCGCTTCTCGTTCCTCTGTATCGAGCGACGGGTGAAGTCGTCTCCTACCAGATCAAGCCTGCAAGTCCGAGAGTCCTGAACGGAGGAGACAAGCCCCGGGAGGTCAAGTACGAGACGCCCAAGGGTGGAGTCAGTCATGTAGACGTGCCCCCGTCCACTCAGGTTGTCCTGAACGACGTGACACGCGCTCTGTGGATCACGGAAGGCATGAAGAAGGTTGACAGCCTGGCGTCCCAAGGTCGGGCCTCTATCGGGCTCACAGGAGTCTTCAATTGGCGCCGGAAGCTGGGAACTCTGGGGGACTGGGAGGACATCCCCATCAAGGACCGTGAAGTTGTCATCTGTTTCGATTCGGACGCAAAGACGAACCGGAACGTGCAGCTTGCCATGCGTCGGTTGGGTGCCTGGCTGGAATCCAAGGGGGCGAAACAGGTCTACTACCTGACCGTTCCCGAGGAAGTAGACGGTCAGTCGGTCAAGGGTGTGGATGACTTCTTCGCTGCGGGAGGAACGCTCAAGACGCTGAGCGAAGCTGCGTCCAAGATGCCTCCCGGAGAAGGTCCGAAGGATGCTTCCTTCACGGATGCGGTCTTGGCGGAAACAGTCGCTGAGGACACGCTAGAGGGATCGTTCTGTTGGGCACGCGGGATTGGCTGGCTCAAGTGGAACGGTCACGTATGGGAGGAAGTTGCCGAGACGCAACCGACCGAGAGTGTACGCGCATGGGCTCTGGTCCAGTTCCAGAAGGCTCTAGCCGAACAGCAGTCTGACCCGAGTCGGGATCTGTCTGGACAGATCTCGGGTTGGCGAAGCGTGCTGAGCCGTAGCCGGATTACGGCTCTGGTTGGGCTGGCAAAGGGCATCATCGAAAAGGACCCGACTCTCTTCGATTCTGATCCGGATCTTCTCTGTGTGAAGAACGGGTACGTAGATCTGAGCACTGGGAAGCTGCACTCTCCCGACCCTGACAAGCTCATGACGAAGAGCGCAGGGTGCACGTACAAAGAGGGTGTGACGCATCCTCTCTGGAACAAGGCTCTTACGGCTCTGCCCGAAGATGTTCAGGAGTGGTATCAGGACAGGATTGGGCAGTCTGCCACGGGATACATGACCCCGGATGACCTGATGGTCGTTGCTCATGGAGACGGAGAAAACGGAAAGAGCACTCTCGTCGCTGCGGTCAAGACAGTGCTTGGTTCGTACGGCGTTCTCGTCTCGGACCGTGTGCTTCTCGCTAACCCAGACGCGCACCCGACTGAGCTTATGGACTTGAGGGGAGCCCGATACGCAATCCTTGAAGAGACGCCGGAAGCGCGACGACTGGACGTGCACAGGCTGAAGACTGTTGTTGGAACGGAAGAGATCAAGGCACGGAGGATCAGGCAAGACACTGTCGAGTTCGCGGCTACTCACAGTCTGTTCATTAACACGAACTTCCGGCCCATCGTGTCCGAAACGGATCACGGCACCTGGCGTCGGCTTGCTCTTCTCTCGTTCCCTTTTACGTTTAAGAAGCCTGGATCGGTTCTCAGTAGTCCGAATGACAGACACGGTGATCCCCTACTGCGTCTTGCCTTCAAACGACCGACCGAAGATCTGTCTCAGGCGGTGCTTTCCTGGATCGTAGAAGGTGCGAAACGCTGGTACGAACGGGGGAAGATCATGCTTCCTATCCCGGAACGGGTAGAAGCCGACTCGTTCAAATGGCGTGCGGAGACTGATCTGATTCTTGGATTCGTTCAGGAAGCTCTCAAGTTTGTGCCTGATGGGCGGACCCCGTCCAAGGAGATGCTTGACGCGTTCAACGCGTGGGTTGAGGGCCAGCATCACAAGGGGTGGACTGACAAAACGTTCAGTTCCCGGTTCGGGGCACACGAAGTGGTCAAGAAGAACCGAGTGGAGAAGAAACGCGTATGGCTAAACGGTAAGGGAAGTAAGTTGGTCACCGTTTGGGCGGGAGTTGTACTAGATAGGGACGAAACCGGGGCGGAATCGGACGAAGACGGGCAAGACCCCTGGTCACCCTCTGTGCCGAGTCATAGCGGTTATCACGGTGAACACCCAAGTCTGATTACCGCCCAAGACGAAGTCCACGCGAGGGTTAACGGAACTGACTGTTCACCGTGTTACCCGGCAGGTCAGACCCATGATCACGACTCGTCTACGCAAGTGGAGTCAACCGGTTACAGCGTCTCAGACCATGATCACGAACCTGACCCTGTTAACCACGACGAAGATCATCTAGAGCTCAGGGGGTCCGAGTACGACGACCCTTTTGTTACTGAGAATGAGGAAGAAGGAAACGCGATGGAAGTAACCAAAGTCGAAGAACTTGACCCGAGCATGCTTGGACGTGCCCGGGGTGCAACCGGGTTCGACTTGGAGACACGAGGAACGGACTGGTTGCGCTGGCCTCGGGGTGGCGCCCGACCGTTCGTGACGCTCGCTGGCTGGGGTGACCGCGTGGACGCGTCCCCCGAGGCCCTGTGCGCCCGTCTGAGCGCCGGAGGGGCCTGGGTTGGTCACCATGTCTGGGGGTTCGACGTTCCGGCCCTCACGCGCCACGCAGGGGTGTCCCTGCCTGTGCTGATTCAGAGCATGATGGACGGGCAGACAGAGATCCGTGATACGGAGCTTCAAGCCATGCTCGCAGATCCGCCTACTTCGTTTGAGACCAAGAAGGGTCCGCACTTCAAGTCGTACAAGCTGGATGCGGTTCTGGAAAGGACACTCGGTATCCGCAAGGATGAGAGGGGCGCACTTCTTGCGCAGAAGTACGGAGGGTGGACAAACATCGATCCCCGTGACAAGGACTATCAGGCGTACTGCGCTCAGGACGTAAGGCAAGTCGAAGAACTCCATGCGGCTCTTCCTTGGACTCCCTACATGGCGCGTGAGATGAAGGTTCAGGCAATCATGACGCAGATGACCGTCAATGGTTTCCGGATCGATACGGATCTTCTCGACCAGAGGATCAAGGAAGGCGAAGAGCGTAAGGCGAATGCGGTTCGGGCTCTGGCCGATCAGTGGGGAATGCCTACGGGTTCTAAGAGTCCGCTTGCTACGAACGTGGGGCAGGCTTGGCTCAAGGGCATCTATGATCGATTCGGTGTCAAGCGTCCGCCCATGACTAAGAGCGGAAAGAAGCTAGCTACCAGTGCGGAGGAACTTCGCTTCATCGCGGATCACCCGAAGTGCCCTGCGGGCTTGAGGCAGATCTTCCAGCTCATGGAGATCATCACTACCTCTCGCACGATCTATGGCACGATTAAGGATCAGGTCATTAACGGTCGTGTGCATGTGGACATTTGGCCTAGGCAGGCGTCCGGGCGTTGGTCCGCTGGATTCTTCACCACGATGGGCAAGAGGGATGAGCGTGTTCATGAACGTGCTGTTTTCCTTCCTGAAGAGGGTCATGTTCTTGTCGCTGTAGACCTCGGGCAGATCGATGCCCGGATCGTTGCCGCACATGCGCAGGACCCGAACTATCTTTCGCTGTTCGCTCCGGGTAAGGACATCCACTCTGAGATTGCTATCCGATTCTTCGGTTCAGAGAAGTACCGAAACCAGGGAAAGCCAATTACTCACTCTTCCAACTATGGTGTCGGACGGAACAAGCTCATCGCCATGGGTAACGATCCTCGGATCGTGGACCTGTATCTCAAGGGTCGTGGGGAGAACTTCCCGGTTCTGCTCAAGTGGCAGGACGAAGTGAGGAACCAGGGTTCGGCAGGTCAGCTTCTCGACAACGGGTTTGGGCGTCCGCTTCGTGTCGAGAGGAATCACGCGTATACCCAGGCACCTGCTCAGGTCGGTCAGGGTGGCACTCGGGACATGATGGCGGAGGGACTTCTCAGGCTGGTTCAGAAGGTCCCTGATGTGCTCTCCATGCTTCGTGGGATCGTGCATGACGAGATCGTGCTGAGTGTCCCCAGGAAGGACTATGACGAGATCTCACGGGAAGTTGTGGGAGCTTATGAAGGGGAATGGGCTCCTCCGGGCAAGTCCATGACCGTGCCCGTGATCGCGGACGCATCCAAGCCCGGAGATAACTGGGCAGACTGTTACGCTAAGGACTGAACACCGATTGAATCGTGCTCCGCCTTCCTGTACGCTGGCGGAGCACGATTCGAAACGAGAAAGAGGAACTATGCCTAAGATCACGCTTAACCTGCACGCTGGCGGACCCCTGGTCTCGGAGTTCCGTTCCTGGGAAACGACCGAGTATCTTGACGAAGCGGTCAAGATCACGGAAGCTGTGGAAAAGGGACATGGCTGGGTTCGGTTCGAAGAGCGTCCCTCAGGTAAGGAACATCACCTGAATACTGACAGCATTGTCAGTATTGAACTGAATAAGAAGTAAGCCATGGACTGGAGAACGCGAAAAGCCAAGCGTAAGCTTCGTACTAAGGCAAACGAGCTAGCTCGTGATGCCCAAGTCTTTGCCACGGGTTGCGAGTATGATCTATCTATGGTTGAAGATGCGGAGAAGCTTGCCCGTAAGGCTTTGAGCGTTCTCCGGTTCGCTTCTGAGCTAGATGCTAGACGAGATGAGAAAGAGGAAAACGAATGATTTGGTTCCTGTTCTACATGAACATCTGCGCCACATGCGGGAATGAGTTCCAGACCGACGACTCGGGTACGATCTACTGCTCTACGACTTGTGCGGGCAGCTAATGGCTAGCAGGGGAATAAGCTGTCCATTCTGTCTGAACTACTCGTCTGTTCGTAAGGATGGACGTCTGTACGGACACAAGGGAAACACTCGACAGATTCTGAGTGAGAAACGCCTCGAATGCCGTGCATCTGGTCTTACGAGTGATCAGGCCATCGAGCTGAGGAAGCGTGTTGATGAAGGCGAAAGCATCTGGCTGGTCTTGAAGGAGTTGAGAGATGGCCGGAAGGACTAGAGCCGGAGATGGGTACCGTTTCGAGTGCAAGACACGAGACGTACTCCGGTGGGCAGGCTACGAAGTGATCCGTGCGGCAGCTTCGAAGGGTGCAGCGGACATCATCGCTGTACGTACTGGGCAGATCCTGTTTGTTCAGTGCAAGTACACGGAGAAGCTTCCCGTGTCGTCTCTGTCCGTCTGTCCGCCTGAGGAACGTAAGGCCGTTCTCCGTCTGGCCAACATGGTTCAGGGTTCGGCTCTGCTTGCTCATCCGGTCAAGGAAGGAAGCAAGGCGGTTGATGTAGGCTTCATGAGGATCACAGGCCCGGAGTCCTACAACTTCACGCCTTGGGTGCTCAGTCGCGCGAGCGCGTGATTATACGAAGAAAACCGAATCGTGGCTAGAACTGATCTAACTCACTTGCCTCGGTGCCCAAAGATCCTGAAGACCGGAAAGCGATGTAACTATCCGGCAGGTTTGGGTACCGGGCATTTGGGTTTTGGTACGTGTAATCGTCATGGCGGAGCGTGGCCTAAGTCCGAAGAACTCTGGAGAAAAGCCATGGAGATATCAAGGAAAGAAGATATCAGTCCCGTTGAGGCTCTTCTTTCTCTTAATCAGGCAAGTATGGGACGGTTCGCCTATGTCGAGTCTGTTCTAGTAGAAAAGCTAAAGGCTCATGTAGAGAAAGGTGGTGATCCTCTTCGGCCACCTGCTTACCTAAAAGAATGGCTGGAAGAATCCCGACAGGAAAGAAAGCTCGCTGCGCAGATTGCCAAACAGGCTATCGATGCTGGCGTTATGGTCGCACTAACTCAGCAGAGAGACCTTAACGGAAGTCTTGTTGCGGATGCTCTTTCAGCCGCACTCGACGCACTTCCCGAGCTGAATCCCGAGCAAAGAATGAAGGCGTTGGGCGCAGCACAACAACGACTTCTTGATGAGGAATAGGGCCAATTTGACAATTCACGTCGATTAAGCTAAACTAATCCTATGGTGAGGAATCCGGACAATCATCCTTGGAAACGTGGAACGCTACAAGACGGTCGCGCAAAGCTAACGCCTCAAGAACGAGACGAGGTTAGGCAACGCAGGGACAGCGGAGAAGATCCCAAGGAACTTGCCAAGGAATACGGAATAAGCCGACAAACAGTGAAGGACTACTGACATGGGCAAAGTGATTAAATTCCCGAACAATGGCAAGGAAGCTCCAGAGAACGCAGAGAAGTACAATCGGAGCCTGAGCCCTGCCACGGAGGATCAGGCGCAGTATCGCCGTTCTCAGTTCCGTGTGCTCAAGGGGGAGAAGAAGTGAGCTACGAAGACGCGGTTGAGAAGAAATTCGAAGAAAAGCGCATGCAGGAAGAAGCCAAGAAGAACGAAAAGGAGCTTCGCGAACTTCTTGGGAAGGACGAGAAGAAGTGACGAATCCGCGTGAAGCGTACGAGGATCTTTCGGACTGGGTAGACGTCAGCAGTCATCCGGACAAGTCACAGTTCGATTCTCTTCTTTCGAACTTCGTTCAGTCGGTCGTGAACGTGACGATAGAGGAGACTCGAAAGGAAGCGAACTCAGGAACCGAGCACATCGACCTGATTCAGGAAAGCGTGAATGAGAAGGAATATGAACGATTTTTCGAGTCTGATTGAAGATGAGGAAAACGAACGAATCCGGGAAGTGCGCGCTGTCGCTCAGGCGCAGTTCGTTCAGTTGAGCGAAGTTCACCTCCGGACTGTTCAGGAGCTGAACCGCTACAAGGCCGCGTACGGCTCTGCTAGCACCCGGGCTAGAGAACTGTCCATGCTGCTCACGGAAGAGCGTTAGAAGCCAACTGGAGGCCCGTAGGACAGCCCTACGGGCCTCCCTGCTTGCTAGGATCAGATCATGAGTCGTGTACTTCTTACAGGTGCGTCCGGTTTCGTCGGGGCGCATGTCCTCAGGCACCTTCTTACCAACACCGATCACGAGATCGTGTGTCCCGTAACGTTCAGGCACAAGGGAGTCATGCCACGTCTTGACTCAACACTCGAAGACCAGGACCTTAACCGGCTGAGTCTGATCATGCTTGACTTGACTGCCCCAATTGACCGAGTGACAGCTAGCCGGATCGGTCCCGTTGACTACATCCTGAACGTAGCCAGCGAATCCCACGTAGACCGTTCCATCACAGATCCCGTTCCGTTCGTGAGGAACAATCTCGACTTGATGCTGAACGTCCTTGAATTCGCACGCTTCGTGCGCCCGAAGATGCTTCTTCAGATGAGCACGGATGAAGTGTACGGTCCTGCGCCCCAGGATTACCGACACAAGGAATGGGACGCCATCAAGCCATCTAATCCGTACTCGGCTTCCAAGGCCGTACAAGAATCGGTCTGCTTCTCGTACTGGCGCACCTACGGCGTTCCGGTGGTCATCACGAACACGATGAACATCATCGGTGAAATGCAGGACCCTGAGAAGTTCGTACCCAAGGTGCTCAAGTCTATTTACTCAGGACAGCCTGTTCCTATGCACGTTTCGCCGGAGGGTGTTCCGGGTTCCAGATTCTACCTTCACGCGCGGAACCTTGCTGACGCATGGCTGTATCTCATGGACAATCACGCTCCGCAAATGTACCCGGAGTACACGGCTCCTTCTCGATTCAACATCGTGGGGGAACGAGAAGTCACCAACTTGGAAATGATCCAGCTCATAGAGAAGTTCGTCGGAAGTAAAGCTGATGTCTTCCCCGTGAACTTTCATAAGTCTCGTCCCGGGCATGATCTACGTTATGCACTGGACGGAACAAAGCTTGCTTCTCTCGGCTGGGAGGCTCCTGTTCCGTTCGAAGAGTCGCTAAAGCGTACTGTTCATTGGTACATAGAAAATGAGGAATGGTTTAGCCTGTGAAGACTATAGCCGTTATCCCGTCGAATGGACGGTCATTTCTTGAGCAATGCGTTTCGTCTCTGCGGGATCAGGTAGACCAAATCGTCATTGTAGCCAATGGCCCTCTGTCTAGTCTGAGCGCTCAGACCATGCAAGACGTGATTTATGTTCGAGACAGTCAGTCGGACATGAACATTTCTCGTTGGTGGAATATCGGAATCGACTGCGCGGAAAGTCTGGCTCACCCCGACTCGGAATGGAACACGCTAGTCGTAAATGACGACATAATTGCGTGTCACAACTTGGTTGAAACTCTGTCGGGTGAGATGAGGCTGAACTCTTCCGTCCTCTGTTACCCGAATCAGTGGGATAATCATAGGGCGTTTCATAGAGATCCGGGCCCGGTAGACTTGCATCACAGAATTACCGGATACTGCTATATGCTCAGAGGCGAAGCGAAACTCAGGCTTGATGAGCGCTTCGTTTGGTGGTACGGGGATGACGATTTGGACTGGAACGCACGTCGTCTCGGAGGAAGCCTTCTCGTCCCTTGGTGCAAGGTTCAGCACTTGGCACCGAACGGCAGTATGATGAATCATCCCGAGCTGAACATCCAGGCTGGAAAAGACCGGGACACCTTCTACCAGAAATGGGGTAACACACCGTGGTAAAGCGCATTGTCGTTACGGGAGGAAATGGCTTCCTCGGTCGTGCCGTAGTCAAGGAAGCTGAGGAACGCGGGCACAAGGTCTGGTCGTTCGACCGTAAGAACAAGCAGGATGTTCTAGGCAGCCTGAGGGACTTTGACGGGGCAGACACGGTTATCCATCTCGCTGGCGTTCTCGGAACTTCCGAACTGTTCGATATTCCCGAGACTGCTATAGACGTGAACGTGAAAGGTTCTCTGCGCGTCTTGCAGTGGTGCAGGGATAACGGCGCGGCGTATGTCGGTATCACCATGCTCCCGGTTTTCCCGAGTGTCTACACGGCTTCTAAGGTCTGTGCGCAGAATCTCGCTACGGCATGGCACAGGGCGTATGGAGTTCCGGTCTCCCACGTTCGGGCCTTCAACGCGTTCGGTCCTCATCAGCCGTTCGGTCCCGGTCATCCTCAGAAGATCATCCCTGCGTTTTCCGTCAACGCCTGGGCGAATCAGCCTATCCCTGTATGGGGCGACGGATCGCAGACTGTAGACCTGGTTCACGTCAATGACGTTGCCCGGATGCTGGTTGAAGCGACGGACCTTGGTCAGGATGAACTTCTCGAAGCGGGAACGGCAGTAAAGCTCACGGTCAAGGAAGTTGCGGAATTCGTTATTGAGCACACGGGGAGTACGGGCGGGATCGAGTATCTTCCGATGCGTAAGGGAGAAGAGCCAACCGATATCGTCTGTACTCGAAAGGGCTGGGATTTTCTTGACTGGGAGCCTGTGCTCAACTGGTCCGAGGTAAAGGAGACTATTGACTGGTACAAAGACAATGTATGATGTGGCGATAGTTTCGTCCGTTTATGGCCAGTACGACAGACTAAGACCCGTGTTCGACCAGGTTGGTCTGAGCGTAGAATGGGTTCTTGTGACGGATAGGGCCCCGAACGATCCTCTGGGCTGGCGCGTAGTGATAGAGGAGCGTCCGGGAGTTCATCCTAACCGAGCGGCTAAGAAAGCTAAATTCCTGCCTTGGACGTACACGGAAGCGTATGCGTCCATCTGGATAGACGGGAGCTTTCAGGTCATCTCTCCGAACTTCGCGAGAGAAGCAATCGGATATGCAAAGCCGATAGCCCAGTTCAAACACCCGTGGCGTGACTGTCTTTACCAGGAAGCTATTTGTACAGTTGCTATTAATCGATACGCTCCACAACAGTCATTGATCGAAGAACAGTCTAAATTTTATCGGGAGAACGGACATCCGGAACACTGGGGACTATGGGCAACGGGCGTTATTGCTAGGTATCACACTCCTAGTGTTCGTGCTCTGGGCTATTCTTGGATGAGTGACGTAAACAAATGGTCCTTTCAGGATCAGGTCTCTCAGCCTTATTCGCTCAGACAAGCGCGTCTCTACCCGGAGTGTTTTCCTGGTGATTACTTCTCTAGCCCGTGGATTAGGTACATGGGTCATAAACATGAATCGGGATGAGCGAAAGTTCCGAGATGAGAACTGTCCGATCAAGCGAGCGACGGGAGATCATGATTGGGTGAAGCCGTATCCGAAACCGAAAGATCACAAGTACGAATGTTCTGATTGTCAATTCTATGAACTGGACGATTACGAATGAAAATTGAAATAGGCGGAGGAACGCTGATTCAGCCGGGATGGGTGAATCTAGATCCCACTCACGGAGAAGGCGAGTGGAAGCGCTACGCTCAGGAAATGCCATGGCCGGTAGCGGATAACTCGGTTCAGGAACTCAAGGCTTCACACGTGATGGAGCACATTCCATCTGGCGCTGCGCGCATCTCGGTCATGAACGAAGCGCACAGAGTTCTAGCACCTGGAGGAGTCTTCGAGATCATCGTTCCCTTCATGGTCGGAACCTGGCACGCGATAGCCGATCCTACGCATGTGTCTTTCTGGTGTCTTGAGTCGTTCCACTACTTCGATGGACTGTTCGCAGCTAATGCGGACTACGGGATCAAGATGTGGACCACTATCGAACTGTTCACTAAAGACGGATGGGAAGGCCACTGGAAGGGGACTCCAAGGTGAACGAAGTCACGATCCTGATCCCGTTCCATGCTCAGAGGGAACGAAACGGGATGCTGGCGCGCGCGGTAAGGTCAGCCGAGGCTCAGACTCATCCGTGCACGATCCTTCCTGCCCGAGACGTTTACAACATGGGTGCAGCCATAACCCGGAACCATGGGCTCATGCTCGTTGAGACTCCTTGGGTTGCATTCCTTGATTCAGATGATGAACTTGATCCGACACATGTCGAGAAGCTTCTAGCTTGTGCGAAGGAAACCGGGGCTGACTACGTCTATCCCTGGTTCCGTGTTCACGGAGGTTCTGACCCCTTTCCTCAGTTCTTCGGGAAGCCTTGGGACGATAACGCCCCTCACTCGACTACGGTTACGATCCTGGTCAAAACAGAAATAGCCAAAGAGATAGGCTTCATCGATATCCCAGAAGAAGACTGGCATTTCACTCTCCGATGCGTGGCCAAGGGGGTGAAGATTGCCCATCTGCCTGAGCGCACGTGGACTTGGCACCATCATGGCCAGAACTCTTCGGGAAGGCCCGGACAAGGGGATGCCTGATGATTGACAGAAAAGACGTAGCTGCACATGCGGCTGATCTTCTGCGTAACAGGCTGAACTCTCCTCGGTGGACTCCGCTCCCCCATCAGGTTCCCCCGCCCGGAGACTGGCGAGGATGGTTGCTTCTAGCCGGACGTGGCGCGGGGAAGACGGACGCTTGTGCGCACTACGTAACAGAACATGTGAAGGGGCCTCCCTGTCTTCCTGGGAACACCCCTCACTGGATCGGCATCATCGGACCGACGCTTGGGGACACGGTTACGGCATGCTTCGAGGGACCCTCAGGAATCAAGCACAAGGACTCTACGGCCCGTCTCATGCAGCCTCCCGGAGGAACGGTCATTCGTTGGCCGAATGGCTCTCAGGCGAAGCTGTACGGTGCTGATGACAAACTGTCTCCCGAGCGTCTTCGAGCCGGAGGAAACACCTGCCTGTTCTGGATGGAAGAACTAGCAGCGTGGCGGCATCTCGATGCGTGTTACGATCAGATGAAGTTTGGTCTTCGTATCGGGCCTAGGCCACATTGGATAGCTTCTACCACTCCAAAGCCGAGACTTCTCATCAAGAAGTTTCATAGAGGAGAAGTGCAGAACGTAGTCCGGACTCACGCCACGATGTATGACAATCCGTACATCGATCCGATACTCAAGCAGGAACTAGAAGACGCATACGCGGGAACCAGTCTCGGAGCACAGGAACTCTACGGACGCCTTCTCGAAGAAGACGAGAATGCTTTTTGGCGTAGAGAGCATATCGAACGGGGGAGGGTTGATCCGGACAGACTTCCTAAGTTGATCAGGAAGACGGTAGGTGTAGATCCCTCCGGAGGAGCGGGAGAACAAGGAATCGTCGTCACCGCCAAATCTGAACAGATCGATAAGCAGCATCACGGATTCGTACTTGCTGACTACTCCTGTCATCTGAGCCCGGACGGATGGGGGCGCAGGACCGTGCAAGCCGCTATCGATTTCGAAGCTGACGATATCTGCGTAGAAGTGAACTACGGTGGAGATCAGGCGATAGCTGTGATCGGTACGGCCATGGAGAAGATGGGGATCACGATTCCTGTCAGAAAGGTTCGGGCAAGTACGGGCAAGGCTGTCCGGGCACGTCCCGTAAGTGCTCTGTCAGAACAAGAGCGCTGGCATCATGTGGGAACCTTCGAAGCTCTGGAAGATCAGTTGACTACCTGGTACCCGGAACTCGGATGGTCACCCGACAGACTGGATGGGATGGTCTGGGGACCTTGGCACATGAAGTTGGTCAAGACGTTCGTTGGGGGACAGGGCACGTTCGGAACCGAGCAAGCAAGAAAGAGGATCGCGTGAGTTGACATGAATCGGGCTCTACCCTAGGATGTAGTTGAAGGTAGAGAACTGAGGAAAGAGGAACCGTCATGGACAACACCCTTATCACTCTGATGGCTGATGGCGACACGCACCACTACCTGTACTTCGATCAGGCCACGGGCCTTCTGACCGTAGAAGAGCGTGTGCATCTGGAGATCAAGGGTGTTGACCGTGTCTCAGGCTCTTCGTGGGCGGAGTACCGTCACGAGATTCGGGTCATGAAGGAACTCGGTTACAAGATGATCAGCACAAGCGAGACGGACCTGTTCTGATCAGAGAGCCCAGAGAAGATTTTTCTTCTCTGGGCTCTCTTTTGGCGTTTAGGACCCTCGAAACCATGGTAGACTCTTACTAGGAACACAGACGGAAGGAAGAACGATGCAGATCCAGGACATGATTCAGTTCACCAGCAAGGGTCAGAAGAGTGAGCGTCTGATTGGGGTCGTGACCGAGATCAAGGAACTTCCGAGCGGAATCGTCTACCTGGTTCGTCAGATCACCAAGACCCCGGGTGTCATCAACATGGTTGGCAAGACGCACAGGATCAGTGACCGACTCGGCAACCTGGACTCCGTCTTCGTGATCAGCAACATGAACGAGGAGAAGTTCAGCGAGACGATTGCCTGGCTGGACAAGCACTGAAGAAAGTTGGGACCCGAGGAGTTGACATCCTCGGGTCCCTTCCCCTATTCTAGAAGCAGAAGGACAGGAACGAGGAAAAGAGGAAGCCATGTACTACTGCGGATGGTGCAAGACTCAGACTCAGGAAGTCGTTCTGTTCCCGCACGCTGGTATCGGGTGCTCGCAGGAAGAGAACCTGACGGACCCCTGCACCGAATGCGGTTGGGAGTATGAGCTTCTGTGCTCTGTCTGCGAGAGTGGCGTCACCGAAGTTGAATGGTCGGTTTGTAACAGGGTTTCTGATACCCCTCAGTCTCGGGAGATGTTTGAAGGTTGGGTGAAGACTCCCGAGCTGTCTCACATCCTGTGCGTCCGGATGGACGACAAGGCTCAGTACGAAGAAGACTACAAGATCGGTTACTGGACTCGGGGCAACATCTGCCGCGCGCTGGCAGCCAAGGGGATCACGCAGAAGCTCATCAATTTCATGAAGAGCTGAGGAGAGGAACCATGAACTACAAGCAGACTTCCGCTCTCGGGTCAGGTGACCTCGTGTGGTCCCCGGGCAAGGCTTCCGAACTGGTCCGTATTCTCGCGGTATCTACAGGACGTGTTGAGCGCGCGGGGGAGACTCCCTACGTCGTTGAAGCCGTGCACGCCTCTACGGGTGAGGAGCGTGCCTACTGGCTTCCTACGGGCGATGCGAAGTGGCAGATTCATTCGTAGAAAGAGGAGAAACCGGGCCCGGAGGAGTTGACACTCTTCCGGGCTTCCCCTATCCTAAAAGCAGAAGGACAGGAACGAGGAAAGAAGGAGACGGGAAGATGCGATTCAGCCCCGAGGTAGACGCTCAGATTCAGGCCAGCATTGAGAAGATGGCCGTTGATCAGGGTTGGACCGAAGACGAGAAGGCCGAAGCGGAACTGATCTGGCGCACCAAGGCTTGCACCCACGAAGATGGGCAGGCTCGTTACTGGGGATTCAACGGTGGTGGCGCAGCATCCGACAAGCAGAAGAACTATGTGCGTTTCCTTCTTCGTCAGCACTCCGGGAAGCGTGAGGCGGAACTGATCCGGAAGGGTTTGAACGCCCTTCGCCTGAGTGGAGACCGTATCGACCGTCAGCACATCGCAGCGTGCATCGAAGTTCTCAAGGCTCTCTGATCCAACTTACAGCCTCCCTGCCTGGTAGACTGGCAGGGAGGTTTCGTCATGTTTGGAGGAACAATGAACGAATGGCTTCTTATCCTTCTGCTCAGTCTCGGTACGTACCGACTGACACGTCTAGTAGTCAAGGACACGTTTCCACCCGTTCTCTGGGCAAGAGATCGTCTTGTCGGAGGATGGCGCCCGTTGACTGAACAGGAAGAAGAGACACAGATTGCTGATGCCCGTGCACACGAAGACGAAGACAAGCCTTGGGACTCTCGTTTTGTCGTAGCCGAAATCGACGGAGAGACGCACAGATATCTAGAGCCCGTTTCTTGGTCTCCGTTCTGGCTCCGAGAGCTTCTGTCATGCCCCTGGTGTGCCTCGGGATGGCTCTCCCTGGTCCTGGTAGCCGGTACGGCTGTCTGCGTCTCTGTGCCCCTTCCAGCGCTCTTCTGGCTGGCTTCCTGGGCTCTGGGAGCCCTGCTTGCCTCCCAGACATGGGCATGAGACACTGATCCGGCGCTGTCACGCCCATGGCCCCTCCGGTACGCCCATGCCGGAGGGGTTTTCCTTTGCCTTCCTCGCTACAGTGGACGTAGGAGAGAAGGAGGGACTAATGCCCTGGTACACACTCGGTATGGGCAGAAAGAAGGTAGACACTTCTCCGGAAGCGTTTGAGCGCGCTCTTACTGCCGCTGCGACGAATGTCCGAGAACAGACTACTTCTCGTTCTTTCATGCCTTCTTCGGAATCATGGCAAAACGAAGTATGGGGATATTACGACACGCTTGGTGAGTTTCGGTACGGCGTTGACTGGAAGTCGCGCATGATGTCGCGTACCAGGCTCTACGCGGCGCGTATTGATCCTACGCAGGATGAGCCCGTTCGTCTTGACGACAATTCGCTAGCCGTTCAGCTCGTTTCTCGTCTCGGCGGTTCCGTAGACCAGCCATCCATGTTGGCTGATATCAGTACGCAGCTTGACGTTTCCGGAGAAGGATTCGTCATCGCGGAAGAGGTACGCGGAGTAGAGTCCTGGTTCGTTCGATCCCGAGACGAAGTGCGTAAGCGCTCGGGTGTCTTCGAAGTCATAGACGAAGAAACCCTGAGCAACACGCAGGAATGGCGCCCGCTTTCGAATAACAGTTTCGTGATGCGCGTGTTTCATCCCCATAAGCGCTATCACTACATGGCAGACTCGGCTTCTCGTGCCGCCCGAGGAACCATGCGGGAGTTGGAACTAGTAAACAGGCACATCCTTTCTCAGTATCTGTCTCGTCTAGCGAGCGCAGGCGTTTGGCTTGTTCCCCAGGAAATTACATTCCCTTCCCGGGAAGAGTTCGCAGACCAGCCTGATCCGTTCATGGCTGAATGGATTGAGATTGCGGCAGAGGCCATTGCCAAGCCCGGAACGGCTTCTGCCATTGTTCCTATCCCCATGAAGGTTCCTGGGGAGTGGCTTGCTGCAATGAAGGATTCTCACATCGACTTCACCCTTCAAATCGATGAGAAGATCATTGAAAAGCGAGAGTCCGCTATCCGTCGCCTAGCTACTCAGATCAACATTCCCGCTGAGATCCTTACGGGTATGGGTGCAGTCAATCACTGGGGCGCATGGCAACTCGAAGAAGGTGCGGTAAAAACTGCCATCGCTCCGGATGACGAAACCATCTGCGCAGCGTTCACGAAGCAGTATCTCCGACCGAGGCTTGCCGCATCTGGTGAAGAAGACCCGAATCAGTATGTTGTCTGGTATGACCTTTCCGAGATCACGATTCGGCCGGATCGTTCCGAGAAGGCTATCCAGCTCTATGACCGTCTTGAGCTGTCTGGGGAAGCTGCACGCCGTGAAGGCGGTTTCGATGAGTCGGACGCTCCGACCGAAGAGGAGCTAAGCACGCAGGCTTGGCGCGTTCTGCTCAGGACCGTCCCTGACTTGGCTCTGACCGCTCTTCGGGAGCTGACTGGGGAGGAAGTCACTCCGACTCCTGAAGAGTCCGCAGAAGACAGCACAGAGACTCCTGAACCCGAACCGGAGCCTTCTGCCGCTGAGCAGAGGACCGAACCAGACACACAGAACGTTCCTCCCCCGAGTCCTGATGCATCCGCCGTTCGTGTCGAGAGGATGATTAAACAGGCGAACGAGAAGCATCTAATCGAATTCAACGGGTTCGGTCAGTGGTCCTTGTACCATTCTCAGGTATGTAGGGATCACGCCTATTCGTGCCCGTTCACGCAGGGGATGCTAAACTCTAGGCATACCGCTTTTCCGGGGCGTTCCGGTCTATATGAATGTAGCCTAGACGAACAAGGAACTATCCGGATCGGCAATCATTCCCCGCTAGAAAACACGGAGGAACTGGTATCCCTTGGATGGAAGGGAAATAGGTTGAATGGTCACCGTAGCTACTGATCCCGCCTTTCACTTGAGGGGACGACACGTTCAACACGCTCACGGGCGTAACTCGACAGAAGGTGGAGAGCACCTGTCGGGTGCGATGATTGCACTCATGCCGACAGAAGCAGATGCCAAGCGTTTGCGGATCGGTGGAGGGGAGAAGGCGGAACAGCTTCACCTTACCCTGTATTTCCTCGGAGAGGGATCAGACTGGAGTGAAGAAGAACGAACCGGCTTGGTCAATGCTCTGATTGACCGCGTCGCAGAGAATCCTACGGATGTCATCGAAGCTCGTGCATTCGGTGTAAGTCACTGGAACGGTGATGGCGATAATCCGTGCTGGGTTCTCAATGTGACTAAGACTCCCCAGGAAGATCCCCCGGAGTTCGCAGACATAGAAGGCGTACGGACGATTGCGGCCGATGCGCTCCTACAAACCGAGCTGTTCAAAAAGATGCCGGAACAGTATTCTCCTTGGGTTCCTCACGTCTGCCTGGCGTACACGGATGACCTGAGTCTGACAGCCGAACTTCAGAAGCGTCTAGGCACGATAACGTTCGATCGTATCCGGGTTGCGTTCGCTGGCGACTATACGGATATTCTCCTGAACGAAGACAGTCTGACCGCTGCTGCGAACCCACTCTTCCGGCGTAACCTGAACGACTACGAACTTCGCTCCAATACGGATTTCATCCGGATGCAAGAAACATGGACGGACGCCGTAGATGCTGCGTGGGCCGCTATCCAGCCGATCAGGGAAGAGCAGCTATCGAGTCTCACGGAACAAGTCTTCAATGCTGCACAGACTGATGATCTGGACGCACTGACCAGTCTCAGTCTCGAAGACGGGTCTATTCAGGCAGTTCTGTTTGAGCACATGACCAGAGCCGCAAATGAAGCGGGTATGGCTCAACAGATCGAAGCGGAAGAACAAGGCGTAACGGTTCCCGATTGGTCGCTAGAAGAGAACTTGACCGCAGCTATCGGGCTCAGTCTTCTTCAGTCCATTTCGGAAGTAACAGCTAAGGTGATAAACACGTCGTTTATCCAGAGTGCTATCAGGCGTGCTCTGTCGCTGATCGGTCGTCCGCAGATCAGTCCTGAAGAAATCCGGGAAGAAGTAGAGGCTCATCTAGAAGCACTGTCAGAGGCTGGCCCTAGAGAATCCATCGGAGGGGCGATTACGGCTGCACAGAACGAAGGACGCAGGACCGTTCTTGCAGCCGCGCCAGAAGCCAGTCAGTATGTTGCTTCGGAGATACTTGACAGGAACGTCTGTCAACCGTGTAGGCAAGTGGACGGAACAACATACGAAACCTTGGCTGACGCAACCGAGCAATACCCATCCGGAGGATTCAGGAATTGCCTGGGCGGAGTTCGGTGCAGGGGCACTATCGTAGCCGTTTGGGATGAGGAGTAAACCAGTGCCGTATGAAGTGATTCAGAATCACGATGAATGCCCGGACGATTCTTCCTGGGGCGTTGTGAAGATTGCCGATGGGGAACTCATGGGCTGTCACGCTACCGAAGCAGAAGCGCAGGACCAGATTGCGGCTCTGTACGCAGAGGAAGAGGGTGAGATGTCTAGCTCTTCTACTGCCCCTTGGCGTGGACCGTTGGCCGTTGAGGGTACCGTAACCGGAGATGGGCGGGAGTTTGCGGAAGGGGCACTCACGTGGGCGGATCTTCCGATCCCTCTCCGCTGGAACAAGGAAGACTCCCACGGTGGAGAACCGCATACCGTTGCGGTGAACGTCGGTCGAATCGATCACATCTGGCGTGACGGAAATCAGATCATGGGTGAGGGTGTGCTCAACCTGAAGTCTGAGGACGGTTCTCGGGTTTACCAGATGATCGAAGATAAGTTCCTGCGTGGAGTTTCGATCGATGCTGATTCAATCAGTGATGCGGATGTTGAATTCGTCTGGCCAGAAGACAGTTCGGCCGGAGAAGACGAAGAAGACCCGTTGGCGCTTCTCTTCGCTCAGCCGGAGAAAATCATCTTTCACGCTGGACGCATTCGAGCGGCTACGCTGGTTGACATTCCTGCGTTCGCAGAAGCCTATATTGAGCTTACGGACCAGGAAGGGAACGTCATCGCTGGCGGTTCCAGGTTTCACTTCGGGGCAGTCGGTACGCACGAAACAGCTACGTCCGAAGCAAGTTGGGACGGACCCGCCAACGAAACCCGTCTTCCTTCTCCTATGAGTGTAGAGACTGCCAGGAACGCTTATGCGTGGATCGATGACGCTCGCGTAGAAGACGGAGAAATCGTCAAGGACGCGGCTAGGTTTATCCACCACGAAGTGAGCGCCGATGGTAGCCCGGGTGCAGCGAACCTGACCGCGTGTTCCTCGGGTATCGGCATCCTGAACGGAGGACGTGGCGGAACGACCATCCCCGAGGCAGACGTACAGGGCGTGTACGACCACCTAGCGGCCCATCTCAGGGACGCGGGCAGGGAACCCCCTCCGCTCACTGCCAGCGCCGCACACGGGCTCACAGCCGCTCTCACAGATGAGGACTGGGCTCCGCCCAAGTCCTGGTTCGATGACCCCAAGCTGAACGTCTATACCGGGATCACGGTTCACGCGAACGGTCGTGTTTACGGTCATGCTGCTGCCTGGGGCAGTTGCCATATCGGATACGCGGATGAGTGTGTCTCGGTCCCCGAGGAAGATTCTCACCCGTACTTCATGACGGGTGAAGTCTTGACCGAAGAAGGCGAAGCTGTATCGGTTGGTCAGATCACGGTCGGTACGGGACACGCGGGATTGAACCTCGGTCATCAGGCTGCCACTGCACACTATGACAATACTGGTTGGGCTGTCGCAGATGTCGCCGTAGGGAATGACGCTCACGGAATCTGGGTTGCGGGATCTATTCGATCGAATGCAGAGAGCGCAAGAGTTCATGAACTTAGGGCATCCGGGCGCGTCTCTGGTGACTGGCGCAGGATCGGAGGAAAGCTCAGGCTCGTTGGCCTACTGGCCGTGAACGTCGCTGGCTTCCTTGAGCCGTCCATGCGTGCCCGTGTAGCATCTGGTAACGTGCTGTCCCTTGTTGCTGCGGGAAGTTCTCCGGTTGCTCCCAAGCTTCTGGAAATGACCGAGCAACAGGCAATGCGAATTGTCATGGGTATGTTGGCAGAGCGTGTTAGGAAGGAGTGAATCAGGTCATGTGTGCTTGTAACAAGAAGCGGCCCAAGCCCGTCATTGTCCGTCCGGGAGCGTAGTCGCGCGCTACGTGATTGTAGGACACAGAAAGGCCCGGAACCTCGTTGAGAGGAACCGGGCCTTTCGTTTGCCTTACTTCTGGTTGGCCTTCTCCTGAGCGGCTACGGCCTCATCGTAGGTGTTGAACTCGGTGAAGGCGTACGCACGCTTCGCACCGTTCACGAACGCGCACCAGTCATCCGAGTTGACGAGTCGGAAACGGTTGCTCGTGTTGGTGCCACTGTTCGGACGCAGGATGACAAACATGATTCCTCTTTCCTCACTTCACTGAACGAACTTCTACGGTAAACCCTTCGGGACCAACCATGGCTAGCAGACTCTCAGGATGGTTCTGGAAAGCCTCTTGATCGATTTGTGCCATGATCCCGGGATCAAACGTACCGTACGCATCCGAAGCTTCTTCGTCGTTGATCTCGTACGTGACCTTGATGACTGCTTCGAACTTCACTGCGAAATCCTGGGAGACTGATCGTTCATTCGGGCAGTGGTGCAGTCTGAGCACAGATCGGTCTTCGTGGGAACCCCGCACTTCTCGCCGTAGCCGGGGCACGGCTTGGTCTGGTCCATCAGTCCTCGTACTCTTCCACTAGTTCGACTTCACGAAGCTCTACGTCTTCGTCCTGAACGTCACCGTTGCCCTCATGCCACTTGGCCTTTTCCTCAACCCATTCATGAACTTCGTCATCATCGATGACAGACTGAGGGATGTCTACCTCAAGGTCAACCGTCTCAGTGATGGTTCGCTCCCGGGTGACGGTAACTAGAGCCTTGGGCATCTTCACTCCTCTTCCGAGCTGTTGTCAAGGTTCAGAGCGGCAGCAACACGGTTCGCTGCTTCTTCGGTCTTGTAGTTGGCGACGTGACGAATTTGGGTGTTGTCTTCGAACGCGGCGTAAACCTCGTACACCAGCTTCCCCCGGTACATCTTCTCTCGTACCTCGTACGTCTTCATGGTTCCTCTGTTCCTCTCGCTCTGATCGATTTAGCTAAACCCTACCGGGCCTGAGCCAGGCTGTCAACCTGGTCTTGTCCGGTTTGTCTATTTAGCTTAATAGATTGAGATAATTCGTCTTTGCCCACACCCGGAACGTCTTGGTACATTGACAAGACAACTGACTTAGCCTGTCTCTCGTCCATGGAGGGTATGACATGGCTGATGAGCTTTTTTCCGCTCCATCGGACCTAACGCTAGTAAGTGATCAAGAGCTCTCAGAGCTTGAGACCAAGGGCGTGGCGGAGTTTGACCGGATTCACGATCTGGACGAAGTCACGCCGGAGCGCGTCCAGTACGCCGCTCAGCTCACCACAGACCTTGACCGTATCAGGGCAGAACTTGCCGCTCGTGAAGTTCGGGCGCAGCGTCTCGCAGAACAGGAACGGGTTCGAACGGCTGATCAGATGAGTCAGCTTCGGACTCGGGTTCACGGTGCCGAGACGCCTTCTTCGGAACCCGTTGAAGGATCTGTGATGAGCAGTGAGGAAGTAGCCGAAGCTGCCGCTAAGGGTGTGACTGCCGCTCTTGTCTCTGTTCTCGGAGAGCGCATGCTGCCCAAGCGTGCGATTGCTTCTCTGTCTGAGACTGCTCAGGTTGCTCCCAAGCCCAAGGCTCCCCAGACTCGACTGAGCGTTACTGCGAGTGTGGACATCCCGGGTGTTGCTCCGGGCAACAACATCACGTCTCTCGGTTCTCTGGGAGAAGCCTTCTCTCGTAAGGCTCGTGCCGTTCCGGTTACTCGTTCCGGTTCGACGGACAACGGGCATGTGGTTGCCACGATCCGGAACAGCTTCGAACACACCGTTGATGACCGGACTTCTCCCGCTCAGGTCGAAGAGCTGTTCAACCACCTTCTTCGACCTGATGTGAAGAATTCACTTGTTGCTGGTGGTGGCTGGTGTGCCCCGTCTGAAATCCGATACGACTTCTTCAACATCGCGTGTGAAGACGGTCTGATTGATCTCCCGACATTCGGTGTTACCCGTGGCGGTATCCGGTTCCCGGTTTCTCCGTCTCTGGCCGATGCTGTCGGAGACAACGCGTTCGCTCCGTTCGCTGTCCCATTCTCGAACACATCTAATCCGTGGCTCTGGACAGAAGCGGACGACATCGCCACGGTGACCGGTTCTCCGAACAAGCCGTGTATGCGTGTTCCGTGTCCGGACTTTGACGAAGAGCGTCTAGAGTGCTACGGCATCTGTCTTACGGCCGGTAACCTCACCGATGACGCGTACCCGGAAGCGACACAGAACACCCTGCGTCTTCTGATGTCTGCTCACGCGCATGCGATGAACGCACGTCTGATCGCGCTCATGGTTGCCGCGTCCTCTGCGCCGATCTCGACTGGTGAATTTGCTGGGGGCGGAACTCCGGCTACGGCCAAGCCTGCCTATCAGCAGATCCTTTCCGGTCTGGCTCTCGGTGCTACGGACTACCGGGCCCGGTACGGCATGTGTATTGATGACGTTCTTGAAGTGGTTGCTCCGTACTGGCTCCGGGACGTCATTCGAGCCGACTTGGCTTGGAGGACGGGCGTTGACCTTCTCTCCGTTTCGGATGAACTGATCAACAGCTTCTTCACTGACCGAAACCTTCGGGTCCAGTGGGTGAATGACTGGCAGGTTCGTGCGGCCGGTCAGTTCGGTAACGCCACTCCCATGACCGCGTGGCCTACTACCGTAGACGTCATGATGTACGCGGCCGGTACCTTCTTGCATGGTAACGGTATGAGTCTGGACCTTGGTGTTATTCGTGACTCCGTTCTGAACGCTGAGAACGACTTCACGGCTGCCTGGTCCGAAGAGTGCCACCTGATCGCGCGCGTCGGTCATGAGTCTCGCCAGTACCGAATCACGTTCTCCGTGATGGGTGCTACTACCGTGGCCAACCTGGTTCCCGGTACGAACATCGACCCCTTCCCGAACCTCTGATCTGATTCGAAGATATGGAGGTGAAGCAATATGGCCGGAGCACGTCCAATTGTTGACCCGCCCGTGTTCACCTCTCTTCCTTTCGGATTGTGGGACGCAGTCCAGAAACCCCAGGCTCCTTCTCATTGGCAGAATGGAATAACTTGGGTAGAGCGTTGCCCGGAAGGAGATACAACTTACGATGAATGTATCTCCGTAACGGGTACGGGCGCGCCCCCGGAACCACCTACGAAGACCGATAACGTCGCTCAGGTGTTCCGGGGTGCCACGCCCATCACCATCTATGCTCGGTTTGACTGTTCCCCTGTAGGGATCGGAGAGGCTGAACAAGCGGCGCAGGAAGCCCTCTCTCGTGTTGAGAACACTCGACTGGAAGAATCCTTCTGGACAGGTGTTGTCGGCGGTCAGGTGGCAGCCTTCCCGCATCTAGCGGCCAACGCAGAAGTTGATGATGACCAGAGCATCTTGCTCCAGAGTGCAGCGTCTGTGTGCGTCACTGGCACAGACGTGGCTCGCGGACTTGGAGAACTCGAAGACTGTCTAGCGGACTGTGAATCAGGACAAGGAATCATTCACATTCCTCCGGAAGCTCTTCCTACGTTCTTTGCGTGGAATCTCGCTATTCGTAGAGACAACGGTCTGTTTACTCCCGCCGGTCATCAGATCGTGGTGGGTACTGGTTACCCGGGAACGGGACCTGATGGTTCTGCCGCGCCCGCAGGCTCTACATGGATTTATGCTACGGGACCGATGTTTGGTTACCGTGGCGGAGTCCGCTTTACGACTGCACGTGAATCATTCGATCGTGCTGAGAACACGCTTCAAATGCTCGCAGAACGAACCTATGTACTCGGCTGGCAGTGCTGTCACTTTGCTGCCCTTATCCAGCTTGGCACACCCACCTAATAGGTAGGCATAATGGCTAATTCAACGTGCGCAACGCCCATTAAGGGTACGCACATGCGCATTATTGCGCTTGATGTCTGCGGCGTACCTATTACGGGTACGGGCAGTCTAGTGGTTGTCACAAAGGGATTCGTTCAGGTAACGCAGGAACCGCAGTACCAGGAAGGCGAAGAGTTCTTCGAACGAACTGCGGACGGTACCCCCTGTGTGAATCAGAGGGATGACCCGACACTTACCCGAATGCAGCTTACGATTGACTTCTGTGAAGTGAACGTGCTCGGGGCATCGTGGCTCATCTCTGCGCGTAACCTGGTTTCGGGCGGACCGATTACAGGAACGGGTACGGCTACTGGTTTCGCTGTAGCGGAAGGCAACCCGGTTAACCGATTCTCTCTTGAAGTCTGGCAGGAAGTCGCTGGTTCGGGAGCGTGCGATGCCGAAGGAAACCAGCGGTTCATCTACAACGCGTGGCCGAACGTTGGTGCGTCTCAACTCGGTGAATACACGATTGAGAACGGACGCAGCACTCTTCAGGTGATCAGTGAAACCCGAGGAGCATCGGCGGTTTGGGATACGCTCATCGGTGAACCTTGGCTTCCGGATGGTGAATTCGTAGATACGGATGAACACTGGTTGTGGAATGTCACAACCGAACCTCCGCCTACGATTCAGTGTAACTCTACCGAACTCACTCCCGCCTAATACGATTGGGGGAAGACTGTGGCTCTGGCTTTGTACTCTGAAACCTACTGGTACCCCAGTGGGATTCTTGCTGCATCAATTCCGGCCACTGTCTTCCCCCGAGGAAGCAGCATTCCTGCTCAGCTTTGGCAGGATGCGGCCGGTACTATCGCGCTTCCTAATCCTCTCAATACTTCTCTGACAGGTGTTCTCTCGTTCTACGCGAACGTAGGAGAATACTGGGTTCACATCGACGAGGAAACTTTCCCTATTAACGTAGGGATGTCACAGGAACAAGCAGACCTCTCTACGGGAATAGCCTCGGGCGGACAAATAAACCCGAACCCTCTTAATCCTCGGGCTATCGACATTGAACCCTTCATCGGATATATCTCATTCGTCAACCAGGTTGGCCCTCAGAGCCCAACGGTTATTAAAGTAGACTTTCCGGCTACTACCGTCGAACTTAATGCGGCGGCTCAAACCAGACTCGTTACTTGGTGGATGGTTGATGGATTTGGGAATATCTTTCAACAGGCCACGATTCCTACGGCTGAGCAGTTTCGTTCGTATATCGTGCTCGGTGTAAGTCTCTTCAATACGGGTCTGACTGAGATTATCGACGCAGAGTCCCTTCCGGTAATTCTTCCGCAACAAGCTAACCAGCTAGTTGATTTGATGAATGCCCTCGGGTCTTTCAGTACGTCCGGGAACTTGCTTACACCTAATGGCGTGAACTTGTCTTTTAACAAGTCGTCCGGGACTATGTTCGCCCGATCTTTCAGTCATTATATTTCCGGAATTCTGACTAATGATCCGCATAGAGCCTCTGTTCCTGCTTCTGCCCCCAGTTCCTTTCGGAGGGTTCTTCGAGGGATAATCTCACCTACGGCTCCTGTCGTTACAACTATTGACCCTGCGAATTATGACCTGAACGGGGTTCTCACACCTATAGGCGGGGGAGGTGGAAGTTCGACAATCCAGCGAGTTTGGCTATTCGCCAACAATGATTCTAATCTCCGGATGCTCGTTCAGTACGGCCAAACAGTCTATTCTTCTTTGACTGCCGCTCGGGACGCGATTAGTGCCGGAACAGGATTTGTTCCTACACAGGCTTCCGCAACTGGTACACTTATTGGTTGGATTGCTGTAACCCGGACAGCGACCAACCTTTCTGATCCCACACAAGCCGTATTCGTCAACGCCGGTAAGTTCGCCACCCCTTAAGGAGTAGTCTTGCCTGTTATCAATCCGGCTACTCCGTCCGGTACTCCCCCAGGAATGGGAGCGGATTTCGGCCCTTGTCAACTGTGGCCGTACGTTCTCACGTGTGATATCCCGGTTGAGGCTGCCGCAATTACCGGATACGCAATCAGCATGGCCACGGATCTTCTCTGGTCCATAACTGGAATGCGGTTCGGGCTCTGCACGATCACGCTCAGACCATGTCGGAGAGACTGCTTCGAACCGTGGCCTGATGACTGGCGCATGTGGCCATCCTCTGGCACTTATCCTCAGCCTGCCTTGATCGCAGGCCAGTGGTTCAACCTGGTCTGTGGTGGATGCCCGGGAACGTGTTCGTGCTCTTCGATCTCGGAGTTCCGCCTTCCGTCCCCCGTTCATCAGATTCGAGAGATCCTGATTGACGGAACTCCGCTTGTATCGGGCGCGTACCGTGTGGACAACAACCGGCTAGTGGTCCGTCAGGATGGGGGCACATGGCCTCTGTGCAACGATCTGAGCGCCCCGGACGGGGCAGAAGGCACGTGGACAGTCACAGCCGATTTCGGGGAGCCTGTGCCCGATGGAGCGGCTTTGGCCATGGGCGAACTGATATGCGAAATCATCCGAGGATCGTTGGGTGGCGATTGCCGACTACCTGCCGGAATCCAGCAACTCATTCGACAGGGCGTCACGATTCAGTTTCCGGATATCGGAGAACTGTTCAGACAGGGAAGAACGGGCCTGTACCTGGTAGACATGTTCATCAGTACATGGAACCCGTACGGGCTCAGACAGAAGTCTCGGACGTACCGAGTAGACGCACCCGAAGTACGAAGAACAAACACATAGAAGAAGGGGCCCTATGTTTCACGTGAAACATAGGGCCCCT
>Ga0105036_100002_pt1 | contig 46362 bp, 60 predicted proteins | sample LS_101metaG_FD_91484 | JGI IMG/M metagenome (GOLD analysis project Ga0105036, IMG submission 91484) | Switchgrass associated microbial communities from Austin, Texas, USA - LS_101 metaG | ecosystem: Host-associated > Plants > Phyllosphere > Phylloplane/Leaf | place: USA: Austin, Texas | collected... | reverse complement strand
TAACTAGACCCACCACCAGAATAAGAACTCCCAGAGCTACTGCTGGAACTTGTCTTCTTCTTTTTGGTAGTCTTCTTCTTGGTGGATTTGGGCTTGCTGCTTGGCGGTCGGAGGGACGGTGGGACATACTGAACAGGTTCCTTTCCCATCTGATAAGGAACTTGTGGAAGTCCGTAACCTCCACCCTCCATCATTGCATTAGGCAATTACTTCTCCCCCCTCAGAAAGTCAGAGGACTTAAACTTGCCTCCCTGACCCGCACGAAGACGCTTAAGTAAAGCATTTCGCTTAGCCTTGTTCTTAAGATCCCTATCCCTATAGCCAGCCCTATTAACAGGACCGACAGTAGGCATTGGACGTCCGCCACCATAAACAGTATTACCAGCAGAATAAGCACTGGTACCTGTATCCGGACGGTCCCTAGCCGCCTGTTGCATAGCTAACTGAGACCCAGTAGGTCGAGAGGGAGAATTAACTGCATTATTTGCAGCCTGTGCAGCAGCACGTCCTACATTGGGACCGACACGTCCAGTCTTATTTCCAATTGGTCCCGCACTAGCAGACTTAGCAGCTACAACACCAGCAGCCGGGCCAGAACGACCAGAAGACTTTCCTCGAGCTTTCATCATTGCAGCAATCTTTCCTGCTGCGCTGGGGGATCCAGCCATATCCTTCTCCTAACTAATCTTCTGAGAAACTTTCTGCTTCTGGCTCAGTGTTGGTGCGATACTGAAGATCTTAACAGGTGCCTTAGAAGGACTGCAATCCGTATCAATTCGTACCTCAAAGTATACTTCACGGAACCTACAAGACTTCTGAAACTTCAAAAATTTTCTAGACTTAGTACCAGACGCATCTACCACATCAGTGATAGTAGGATCAACAAGGAGAGGTTGAATCCAGAGATTATCGTCAATATCACCCCAGGTAAGACCTGTGAGGTCTTGCCACTTAATTTGTGTATTATAGATAATTGGGACAATTTTACCAGTGACAGTCCCACTAGCAATAACGTCACAGCCCCACCAAAAGAGGCGCTTGAAAGTGTTTGGGGACTCAAAGTCGTAGTATTTTGTTCTAGCAACACAGGTAATGTTTTCAGTATAAGAAGGGTCACCCAGAGGATTGTCATTGAGAGCGTAAATACCAGAATTGTTAAGGATACAGGTACCTGAGACATAAAAAGAAGCAACATTTGCAGTACTGAGTTTTGGCTGCTGAATCCAGTGACTGAATGTCTTGGTACTTGTCCACTGCGTCCATGTACGTGTGTCGAAGTTGAAAACGAAGACCTTATCAAAATATCGAATAACCAATCGATTCCCGACGATAGAAATCGCCACAGGGCGGAAGAAGGTACCTGTTGTAGAATAATCAGGCGTAAAAGTAAGTTTGACATTTAACTGATTATAGACGTAATTGATAAGTTCGTAGACATACTGCTCATGGTAGACTAAGAGGTAGTTTTGATATTGAACCACACAGTGAAGACCAGAAGCACCAATAGTGCCTGAAACGACCTGAACAGTACCTTTATCGGGCGCGGTGTCATAGGAGTAAACGTGTGTGGAGTCGTTTTTGAATAGATAAATGCTATTATTAAGGACATAAAGATCGACCAGCTTCTGGCCATCACCCTTCCTAATATCAATAAAATTAGGAGCAGGCCAACTAGTACCATCAGCAATCCCAGAAAAATAAAGTCTACTGCTGTTCGACGTAGCCTTGTCACCAGCACCGATAAAGAGACGTTCCTTGTAGACACCAATTGACATACCCTTAGGCATTGCAGCGACATTTGCATATCCAGATGTAGGATCCCACTGCCCACCAGTAACAGCTGCACCAGGAGCAGAGACAATCCACATTTTATCTAAATATTGCGTCGCCGCATAAGACCTATATCCAGCAACAATAGTATTCCAAGTAGAGCCGCTAAGATAGTATACCCCGCTATCGTTGCTACCGATAAGATATGCAGTACCTGTGGCGTCGTCGACGTAATATCCAAGCAGATCCATAGTATTAGAAGTAGCGTAGCTAGTATAGTTAACAATGGCTGGACGACTCGTGAGAGAGCCATCAGTATCAAATTCAAAGTTTTCACAGACACTTAATTCATCTTCCTCTAAAGATGTAGGATCACTGACATTGTTTAGACCACCCTTGAACGGGCCAAGCTTTACGAAGGATCCAGGCATCAGATATCATCCTCCAGAACAGTAATCACGGGATAGGTGCCGCGAATCTGTCCAGCTTCCCGCTCAGCGTTTTGACCAAATTTTTGCTCGAGAGACTGATTCTTGTACTGTGCAGCTGTATAATCTTCATCCATTTCATAAGCTCGGGCGAGAACAAAATCAACTAAAGTGTCAAACAGGACATCTGGAATAGACAACAAGTCCCCTGCTGCATCAATATCAGCAGGATGCTTAGTATAAAAGATCTTGAGGGTGTAGTTGATAGAGTCCGGAATGGGATATAAATGAAGCTCATTACCCCATTCCCAATACATCGTAGGTGTACCTTGATAGGTAGGATCGTAGTCAGTGTCTCCAATAATATTTTCCTGAAAATCCGGAAAACTAATAGACTTTAGAGGAACACCATTTACAAATAAAGCTTCGACTGTAAGAATATTGTCGGATGGAAATGTATAGGTTTCTCCCCCGACTGTAGTAGATACTGTTGCAGAACCTTTCAGTACCTTGTTATTCTTGATAATCTCTAGCTGACCAGCATTGATCCACATAAAAATATCTGTATCGAGAAGCTGAGCACCAGAGTCATCACCAAACTGGCGTCGCACTCGATTCATCACGTCTTGCACAGTCTTAGTGGTGACATCCAGACCCATAGTTACCTCACCTATAAGTAATTCCGTTGTGCTTATAAGTGCTCTTGGGACTGCTTAGAATTGCTCTACCAAGAGCGTGCTGTTCTTCTTTTCTTTCGAGCTTTTCTTTGAGGCGTAGTGCTTCCCTCGCACGCTCTTGAGCTTCAAGAGTGCCAAGAACGTCAGTATTTGCCAGATCGTTAGACCAAAGCCAAGTAATAAGCGTCTCGTTAACTTCTTCTGGTCTGAGCTTTCGTATAATATACGAAGGCCGTCCCTCAGGCTGGTGAAGTAAAGCGAAAGGAAATTCTTCATTGAACGCCCTTTGTTCTGGTGGCACATACGCCAAGAAGACTGTGGGATCCCAGTCATTAATGACCTCTGCAACTCGACGGTGTAACTCAGACTGGGGCGTGAGGATTACATCGCCGACTGTGGTATGAACTGTGTCATCCATTACGTATTCATCCTATAATAAAGTCGCTCGAGATCTGTCGTAGACAAGTCACTACGTCCTGTGACTTGAATAAAATACTTCCTCTTAAGATCCTGAAAACTACCAGTAGTGGAGCCAGTAGCACTCAAGTAGAATCGACGTTCTAGCTCATGGGGAGAGATAACAGTTGTCAGAGGAATTGCTAACTGCGTTGTATAGTAACGCCTCTTCAAACTCTCAAGGGTCCCCGTAGACACTCCTGTGGCGGCTCTAAAGAATGTCATGTGGAGATCCATAAGACTATACGGCTTATCTGTAGTGTTGTCTACTAATCCGTAGTCGGATAGCAGTTTAGGTGTCGGGACTACAAACGAACCAGGGGTTTTGGGTAAATCGCCAGAGAGGTCCGCAATGATATTAAGTGTGGCCTGTTGGGCGACTTGGTTAGCAATAGCGGTACCTCGGAGATGGAAATCATCAAGACCCCACGCCCACTGAGTTGTACTTGCGTTGAAGAATTTACCACCACCAAGATACTTACCAAACTGGAGCTTGTGCTGGATATTTCCACTACCTGAGTAATCTTCGCCGTTGGCATCACTTACGGCTCCAGTGATAGCTACTGTAGTGTCACTGGCAGCATGGACAACAATAGCTGAAGAAGAAGCAGGCGCATCCCATTCCATGCCCAGAGATCCGGTACCTAAGCTATAGGTTTGGCCAGTAGTTAGTGCCTGAACAGCAGTACAGTCTCGCCAAACAGGAGATGTCTTATTAGCAAAAGGCACGAGAATAGCATCGTTACGAATACCATTTACCTTAAAGATATCTCCAACTAGGTCACCAATGATTCGTCGACTTGCCCAACGTGTATCTTGCCAAGTACCCTGCCACTGACCAACAACAAAAGGAACACCAGCAACGTGAGTAGAAGGTCCAGTCATTGTGTCTTTCTTACACCACATGACTCTACCTTGCCACTCAACCTTCCAAAAGAAATCATTAGCACAAAGATTCATCCACGGAGTGCCCTGGACAAGCTTATTTTTGAACGCGTCCCAAACTGTCGGAGAGATATACTCATTGTGTCCATTGGTGATAATAAGAGTACGACCGTTGAGGATAGTAGTATCTGACTCCAGTTGTTCAAGAGTACAGTAACCAACATCGTAACCCATACGTTCTATGAATCGAAGGAAAGGGAATTCGGAATTAAAAAAGTTTGTCTGAGGGACACCAGTAAGTGTTAAAACGGGACGGTCGTAAGAAACAGCCAAAGCACGAGCAGTGATAGTACCCAAAGCACCGCCAGTACCGTACAAAGACGATCCAGTTGTCTCAGCACCAGGAGTACCATAATAATTATACGCACCCATCCACGTCGTGTCCGACGCAACAACCAAGATGGGAGCCTTAGCTGAGGTATCAGTAACCAAAAACAGAATGTGCCCAAAAGTAGCGGACTGTCCTCGGATAAGTGCATAGTACCATCCAGGAACTGCATTTGCCGGAATCGACCATGAAGCGTTTGTAGACCATCCAGAACAGTCTGTCGCACCATTACTGTTACTAATAGTACTAGCGGCAGGCTGAGCGGTAGGAGTTCCAGCAATCCCTGCTTGAATAAGTCTGGCTCCTGTACCACTAGAATAATATCCAAGACGATGAATATCGACAGTAAAGGCAGAGTTGTAGTTAATTTTGAAGTTGACGGTTTGACCAGGAGCGTAAAAACTACTAGTAGCAAAGCCAGGAATAGTAGTGCCCACACCATCGAACCAGTTGGCTCTAGCAAGTCCTGTCTTGCTATTTTCAAGTACAATTCTATTCGCATAACAGATAATATCGACAGTATCTGCACCAGAAACAGCACCATTGTTATCAGTGACCGTTAAACTAAACGTTAGAGTTTGACCACCAGCAGGAGCAACAAAAGTACGAGTTGCGCCGCTACCAGAAAGAGTTACAGCTGATCCCGCTGTTTGAGACCAGCTGTAACCAACAACTGTACCATCTGAATCAGAAGATGCAGAGCCATCTAGCGTAACAACAGCACCTGTAACAACCTGCTGATCTGCACCAGCATTCGCCACAGGGGCGACATTTCCTGCACTAACAACAATGTCTACCGTATCTGCGGTAGATGTCGCTCCATTATTGTCAGTAACAGTAAGACTGAAAGTAAGGGTACCAGCAGATCCGGGAGCAGTAAAAGTCCTACCCTGGCCAGTACCTGATAAGGTAACTGCTGTACCAGCAGTCTGCGACCAGTTATAAGATACGATACTACCGTCAGGATCACTAGAGGCAGCGCCAGTAAGTGTAACAGTGGCACCAGCAGATACACTTTGGTCCGGACCAGCATTAGCCGTAGGAGGAACATTGGAAGAAAAGGCATAGTTCACAAATCCCGTGAACTGTCCAGAACCCCAGCTGGGAGTTCCAGTAATAGTTGCGGTGACACCATTAGCAGTGAAAGATGAGTTAGTTTTAGTACCGACCCAGACACGAGAATCTTCAGTTCCTGCCCCGTCGTCAGCAAGGCCCGAGTTACCTAAAATACTATACGAATTATCAAAAGCTGTGATATCAGAAGCATTTGCGTCCGAACGAGAAACGGCAAACACACAGAAAGACTCTTCAGTTGCAGAACCGGTGAATGTATGTGCTCCAGTGCCCCATACGCCACTACCAGGATTGTTTCCAGTAGCAAGATTAGAATAACTAGGAGTTCCCGTATAGCCGCCCTCAATTACAACAGCTGCACAAGTACGTGAACCATTAAGATCCACACTAAAAGACATTGCCCCACCAGCATTGCTGCCAGCAGGAAGACGAAATACGGCAACGGCAGAAGCACCCGGAGAAGGATAGACGTCTCTTACCCATCCGGCAGACTGAGAACCAGAAGAAGCAGTAAGAGTTGCAGCCGCAGTAGCAAAGATAAGAATAGTCTTACCAGCTGTAGCGGTAAAGTTCATCGTATGTGTAGTAGCTGGTGTACTGCCAGCATAATTTAAAATATTCGTTCCCATTTATTCCTCCGGGTACAACAGTGGGGACCAATCTACCACCTAAGATTGGTCCCCACTGGTCAGTTGGGACGATTACGCCTCAGTGATATCCTTGATAACACCGTGAGCGTTACGCCGATGAGTACCCAGCTCAGAATACTGGTACATCGTTGCATCATATGCATCGTAACCAGAGACTCGAAGCCACTTCGAACCATCCCGGTCCATAAAGGACCAGTCAGACTCTCGGTACCACTTTAACTGCTTCTCCGAGAGATAATACTGGGTAGAAGGCGGAGCATCAACATCAGCAACAACAGGAATTTCACCCTGGTCGGTAGTAAACGCCAGACCGGAGAAACCACCACCGAAATCCTTGGTGTTACTGTATCGACGCTGCTGCACGAGAAGGTTGAAATAAGCTCGCCGAACACCAAGATTCTGGAGAATAAGCGAGACATTACCACCATTCGTACGAATGGCATCCACCATATTAATCATCAGAGACTCAGACAGGGCACGAAGAACACCCGAGTTAGAGTCAACAGACGAGACCCAGACAGTGTCGACAGTCGGATCAATATTGTAGAGAGTACCCGATGAGTTAACAATCTTTGCCAGACCAGTCCACTCACGGTTGTAGTTACCCGTGCGGACAAGAATGTTAGTAGCAACACCCGAAATAGCGGCACCGTCGAAAGTAACAGTCTTTGCAGTGGTGTTAATAGCCGTAACCTTGCGGTTAGAGCCGATAACAGTACCATTAGACTGAAGAATATCGATCTGCTCACCAAGCTGAACATACTGAACACTAGCAACAGTAACAACGTTAGCTGTAGTGTAAGTAGCAGTAACAGTAGCAATAGCACCAGTACCATCACCATAAACCTGACGGTTAAGATCCTTCTGAAGATCAGTCTTCAGACCCTCCATTTCCAGGTCCAGAGTGGACATGAAAGCCTGAGGGTTAGTATTAGCAAGCTCAAAAGTCTGACCAGACATACGAACCGAACCATACAGATACTTCAGACCAACACGGCCCGAAGAAACACCCTGCTGACCCGGACTGGGCAGAGCCTCAAGTTCGTTACGAGCACCAATACCAGCGTTACGAGTAGTCTTAATCGGGAAGACAACATACTTACCACCGACATCCGACGAAACACCATCAGAAGTCTTCTGGATACGCTTAAGCGCAACAACATCATTGTTTAACTGGTCATTCATGCTACCCTCGTAAATTTCCTTGAGGATAGCACTAACCGTAGTAAGGGTAGCAGGCACGTTTACTCCTGTCGCAGTCTCTCGAGCATTTCGACACCAAGCTTGCGCCTAGTTGCATCATCATTTGCTAATGTCTGACGCATTTCAGCACTATTGTTGACGGGCATTCCACCCGAAGTAGGCAGAATACGCGGTGCAGATGGGCCTCGCATCTTACTAACTAAGCCAACATAATCAGTAACAGCGTGCTCAAGAGCAGTGTCACTATTGCCAGTACGCTCAGCAATTACCTGAGCCTTATTGAGAACATATTCCCAATCAATTTCAATACCAGCATTGGCTTCTGTAAGACGCTGAATTTCCCCATCTAGCCATGCATCACCCTCAGCTTCCTGCTGCTGCTGTACCTGCTGTGCAAGATACTGCTGCATCTGAGCCTGCTGCATAGCAATCTGCTGGAACATAGGATGCTGAGTAATGTCAGGAACACCCTGTTCCTCTTCATCATCAGCAAACTCGCCAACATCAAGGTTGTCGTCCTGGCCCTGACCACGATTAAAGCCAAAATGCTGAGCCATCTGGTCATATAAACGACGAGGATCACCATTAAACACATTGAACAGCGTAATTGCCTGCTCAAGAGTCTGAGGCTGATACTCTAAGAAAGGCTCGAAAGGCTTATAACGCGATTGTACCTCTTCAAAACGACGATTAACGCCAGAATCCCACTGCTTTAACTGCTGACGAACAAGATCAGCATTAGTAGGATCGACGTACTTTAAAACCTCGTCCCATGCGGGATGTCCGCCAGACTGGTCTGACTGCTGGGAATCATCTGCAACAGCAATATTCTCATCAACTAAGCTATCATTGCTGTTGGAGTTGTCATCTCCACCACCAGACAGCATATCAATACCAGCCTGAACAGACATTTAAACCTCTTTCTGCACTGTACCTTTAAAGGCCCTGGCGCTAAATACCGGCAGCGTCACCCAAAGAACGAAGAGCATAGATCATATCGTTCTTGGTCATGGTGTTAATACGAGCATTGGTATAGTAAGTACCGTTCAGAGCCTGAAGACGAGTCTTCAGAGTCTTAATAGAGCCATAGTTTCCACGCTCCGCGATTGGATCACTATCGGCGTGAGAAACACCACGACCGATACGCTTATCGACGAAGCCTGCCTCAGTTAAGTCAACCTGCGACATTACATTCCTCCCATCGGGGGACCACCTGTAGGCGGTTCCATCGATTCCTCTTGAGGATTATCGCTTGGTTCCGTCATTTCTTCTTGTGGTCCTTGTGGTGCAGGTCCACCAGATTGCTGAAAACCCTGTACTTCAGTAAGTGCAGCAGTAACAGCCATAAGGTGAGCATTCACATGCTTCTCAAATTCTGCCTTAACCTCATCTGACAGAAGCTCAAAAGCCTGTGTCTTTCGATAAGCATTGTGCATTCGAATATGGACATCATGATTATCCCACGTATTGACAGGAACAACTGGCATTGCAGCAATATCAAGAGGCTGTTGCGTCTGCATATCAACAGGACCTTGAGGCTGTTGCATAGACTGCATTGGATCCTGCTGTTGCATCGGATCCATAGGATTAGACATTTGACCAGGCATTTGACCAGGCATTTGACCCATTTGCTGTTGCATGAGTTGCTGTTGTGCAGCCAGGATGTCCTCGGGGGACATCCTCTTCATCCTTATGTTCTCACGCTGAGCCTGGGCTTCGTCAACCTTTAAACTTTCATATAGTTTCTGGACTCCACCAACCTCAAGAATTTTCAAACCTTCATTTGGATCAATGAAACCCATCTTCATCAGATCCATAATAAAAGCCTGCTTGGCAGCTTTACTTGTAGGAAGTGAAGAACCACCTTCCATACGAATATCTGTGCCGTTCTTAAGCTTGGCACCACTCAACATAAAACTGTCAAAACCAGCGGTAGATCCCGCCACACGGACGATATGCGGGACATCCCAATACTGAACAACAAGACTTAATGTCTGACGAGCGATATCTTCCATACCAGCTTCGACTGAATCATATGTATGACTAAGAAGGGAGTCATCCTTCTCCTGCAAAAAACTGATTGCAGTTGCAGCAGTGACCCCAGGTGGGACTTGACCCTTAGACACCTGATGCTGACCAGTCAGATCTTCAATATCCATCAAAGTTCTGTCTAGGTCTTGCATCACATAGGGGGGCAAAGACTGTAAAGGCATAGGCTCAGGAGGGGGCATACCTAACTTATAACCAATAGCCTGGCCTGCTTCAGTTGTAATCTTGGTGGGATCAATAGACCCAATCGCATAGCGCAGTTGAAGCTTGGCCATACGATTCTTGTTCTCAATAATCTGAGATCGACCACGATTATATTCACGCTGGAGAGAGATAAGGTCAGTAACAACTGAATCGGCATAGAACTTACCTGTAGGAATATGTTCAAACTTAGTGAAAGGATAGAGTCCGTGCGCGTAAGGCATACCCTCACGGTACAGAGCAACTACCTGCTTGTTGATAACATGAATCATTCCACCCTGTGACAATAATCTATGTCCACCAGGCTTAACCCAGACCTCCATACAGAGAACACTGTCAGGCTCAGTAGAGCTAGACGCATTCAGACCAAGATAAACATCGTCAAGAATCTCATTAGATCCCTGACTGTCAGCATTGACTGAAATATCGTTACCGTAGTACTTCTTTACCCACTCGACAGGCTTAGTATAAGCGTTAAGAAGATATGGCTGGTCCTGGATATTTACTTCTCGCAGGTCAGGCACAAAAAGATGGAACGGTGTTACATTTCCAAAGCAGATATCACCCTTAATATCATTGTCGGCATCAATTTTTTCTGGGTCCCACCAAGTCTTGAGGAATCCAGTACCAGCAATGACAGTCCAGAAGATAGTCTGCTTGAAATGTCGCTTTAAATCTGCATGTGAACTACTAGTGAGAGACTCCCAGACCTGTTCACCAGCATATGCAGCAAACATGTCTTCGTCATCACTGGAAGCAGGAATAACAGAAGCACTTGGACGCTGAGAAGTTAAGCGAGCGAGTTCTGTACGAATTGCAGGACGGATGCGATTAACAATCATCCGAACCCTGTGGCGAGGAATTGGCGGTGTAGCAAGCTTGTTGTTCTTAGGAAGAAGCTCCATGTACTGGTTGCCATAATACATAGCAAGATTTAAAGCCCACTGTAACTGAATTCTGTTACGAGAAGACTTCATATCCTGATAGATCTTACGGACCCAAGCTGCTAACTCTTCCGAATCCTTGCTGTTTTGCAAGTCATCCAAGGAAATTGATGGGCCTGTCGCTGAGGGACTCATAGTGCTTTGAGACAGCCTCTGGGTCAAGGCCGAAAGCTTGGAGGACTTCGCGGTCGGTAGTGTCGAGCTCACTTAACCTCCCTTCTTCCGCTAGTTCCTTCACATACATTTCTTCGTCACTTACTGGTTGATACTCGTTAAATTCAGACTGCGGGTTTGAAGACGGAACTGTCGCCTGGAGTTGCTGAAACGCTAGAGGATCTCGACTTGCGAGTAGGTTTACTGTCCTTGTTATCAGTTCGTTCTGCATCTCCAGAGTTTTCACTGTCACTGTCTCCAGACTCGTCACTGTCTGGACTACTAGCTTCAGTGCTTTCTGAATCTGCCAGCCCCCGAATCCGATCGAAAAAGCGGCTAGTAGCAAAACCAATATCAGTAGTAAGTTCGTTAGCATATTCGCCTGCTTTTTCGTTAGCCCGAAGGACATCAATTAACTGAGAGACAGTAGCCTGATGTTCCTGTGCGGTCACAGCACCAAATCTGGATGCCGCTTCAATGATACAGTTTTCACAAAGGTAGATTACGCCTTCGTCATCATCTGCACCAAAGTCAACAACCTTATTGAGAGCAGAACCACAGCATCGACACTTACCAGGATGTGCGACTGGACGCTCTAGTACCTGGAATCGACTTGTGGGATCATATTGAATTTCAGTCATTACTTCTTACCACTACTCTTACCACCAAGAACAGTCTTGTCATCAGTCTTGTCATCAGTCTTGTCATCAGTCTTGTCATCAGTCTTCTTGTTCTTAGGATCGTCTTCAAGCTCTCCAGAACCAATGGAAGCCTTATCAACACCCTCTCCGTGCGTATCCGAAACTAACTTCTCTCCAGTGAGACGCTCAATACTCTCGCGCTCAGAAGGAACATTCGGATTTGCAGTCGGAGAAAGCTGACCAGAGTACGGAGGCATAGGAACATTGTTCTCACCAGGAACCTGCATCTCCGGCTCAGCATAAACCGGCGGAGCAGTTTCCTCAGTGAAAAGACCAGAAGTTCCAGCGTCCTCATTAATAACAGTGCCGACCTGGTTGTAGTGAACACCAAGACGGTTGGCAGGAACTAACTGAATGCCAGGAGTAGAAGCCATGTTGGCCGGGTCATAGTCCGGCTCACGGTCTTCACGACGCGCACGAATAGTTTCCGCACGCTCCATCTCTACAATATCTAAGTAAGGTCCACCGTCTCGCCCAACAACACCATCATTAGCGTTGTAGAGAGCAACCTTCTTAGTCTCTCCCTCATAAATACCAGAGCCAGTCTCACGAAGCTCCTGAGCCTTCTGGTCCTCGGAAGTGTCAACATCCGCCATTATTTTTACTCCTCAGGAAGATTTGCCCGGACGAAGCAGTCCTTCGCCTCTAACAACTTACGCAGACCAGCAGAGAGCTCAGGACCGTCAGGAAGACTATTAACCATAGTGACAGCCAGCATTGCAGTTGCCTGAGAAATTCCCTGTAACTGCTCAGGTAAATGATCATATTCGAAGAACCGAAGAATACTCTTGGTACCCGGATGACGGTCTGCAAAGTCAGACTTGATGAGTTCGCGCATCTTGGACATGTATTAAATCTACAGGCTATGGGCTTGACAGGTCAACCTAATACCTATTAATCCCCTTCAAATGCACTAATATCCGAATAAGTACCGTCAAATTCCCATGATGTAGGTACTTGTTCTACTTGCCAACCCCTAGAAGCGAAATAATGCTCCGCCACAGGGCGGTCTATAGAATGTGTTACAGAAGGGACAGGAATCTCAATCACAGGAAGCTCAGCCTTATCTGCAATAAGATCTGGCATGATAGAGAACTCATATCTCAATGCATCTGGAGTATGGTCACCCTTTTTGTGAATCTCTTCATATGGATTATGGTCATGCTGCATTTTCTTGGACGCATAAGTCTTCCAGCGAAGACGTAACATCTCTTTCTTCAGCATGATACAATTAGGAGTGTGTCGCCAACGAGGCAATCCCGTTTTAGAATTTTCACGAAGATAAGACTTGACCTTGTTTACACCAACTACAACATCATTATTGGCCAAACCAATAGGAATTCCATGCAGACCATACTCGATTTGGACACTGGTCATAGTAATAGCATTTCGCTGAGCGATGCTAGGGTCACCAATGAATAAAGAAGGCATTCGACCTAGTGCCTTACAAGCATCCAGTACAACCTTAGCATGTTCAGCAACTGTCATTTCATTTGCATAGTGTTCCCAGAACGTGATTACTTCACCATCAGGACTAATACCATGGAATAGCCATGCAGTAGGATTATTAAGGCCGTGATCCATACTAGCATGGAAATCCCAAGACTTAGGAAGAACAAAGTTAGGGATAATATGTTTCCCAGGACTGTCGTCGGTACCAGGATCATATTCTTTGTAAACACGACCACCAAGTTGGATGAACTTACCTGATACCCGTGCTTCTTTCTCATCAGGATCAGTAACGGTGTCCAGATAAAGCTGAATAGCCTGGGTAGAAAGATTGGTGTTCTCGTGGATAGTGGCTTCGATAACTGTAACGAGAGGTGATCCTTCTTTTCCCGGATTGTAGAGAGTATCAAAGATCCAAGTCATTCCGTCCAAAGGAGTAAGAGTAAGCCAAGCATCACCTTCAGTATCAATAAGACGAGCCATACACTCCGTATAGATGTCATACGGAGGCTCTTCGTCAAAGTGGACAAAGTGACGACTAGTACCAGCAAATTTCTGTTGATCCTGGTCATAGCTCATCAACTCTACTGTTGATTCGTTCGCGAGATAGAGCTTCCTTTCGCCTGCTCGATAAGAATCTTCCCAAGATCCATTGATGAGTAAGGAGGGAGGCGTCCATTGCTGGAGTTTTGGGATGATGATTTCTTTGACTCCCTCGTTGAAGGAAGTCGCGACAATTCGTCCATAAACTGGGGGTTCCGGTACTTTCTTGTAAGGATGCTCACCGCGGAGGTAATAGATATCCTCCACGGTGCCAGCGACCGTTTTGCCAGAACGGTTTCCGCCAATATAGAGTCGAATATGGGCGTCCGACCTGTGAAAGCCTTCCTGTTTAGGAAGCGGTATATACCCGTATACATTAGGAGTTTTCGCCTGCTTCTTTAGCTGGGCAGCAATATTAGTGAAAAGATCTGTGCTATCTATTTGGTTAACTACTTTTTTTGGTCTACCTCGCTGACCCGGTCCAGCCATAATTTACACTCCCAACTGTGGTCAGACCAATAACTCAGTACATGTGGACCTACGAACAATAGACCACAGTAATTACATCGCATATATAACGTTCTGGAACGTTTGCTGCGTTTTGTAGCAGAACGTTGATTTTCTGCTGGTTTCAAAGTCTAGGTAGTAGAATCTGTAAATCCTAGAGCAACACTGAGCTTATTAATTAAGTCAGTGAGAGCAGCATTCCCACCCTTGGAGCCAGTAACAGTAATTCCTTCCATCAGTAGTCTACTGTTAGTACCATCATGGTCGTGGTCACCAGGAGAAGCCTGATTATGGGTAGGTCCTAATGTATGATGCTGAGATAATTGATCTCCATCTACATCGGACCCTCTGTGAAGCCTTTCAATAACGCGAGGATCAAACTCACCCTCACGCTGAACTTTTGTACTGAAATCATCTTCCAGACCAGGCATGATTCTCCTTAAGCAAGATAACCTTCTGCAAACCAATTCATACGTGCAGATAGAGTATTCAAAACTGCACCAGTATTTCCTAGCCACAACTTGAAGGGAGGAATTGCGTTGCCAGTGCTCCAAGGCTGAACATATGCACCAATGACCATGTTGTTACGAGGTGCCTGGTCACCGTTAATGGCTAGGATCCAGAAAAAAGAACTAAATCCATGACCAAGCAAGTTCCAATCACCAAAAGCATTTGTAGTTGCTACAAAACTACCGCCAGCCTGACAACGCCACCCAGTACCATCCCAGTGGGCACGACGACTAGTATCAGTCTCAAGAATCCACTGACCAACATAAGGGCTAGCAGGTCGAGTAGTACTGGTACAAAGAGTTAGTCCCGCAGCAGCATCAATCTTATCAAAAGCATCTGCAATGTAAGTAACATAGTTTGCCGGGTCACTCAATGCTGCCTTAAGCAGCTTGAGTCGAGAAGTAAGTGTACTCATCTAACAATCTGTCCTTCCACTGTGGCTCCAATAGCCCTATCATTTATAACACTATGTGCCTGAGAGACAGCACTAGGCTTTACTAATCCAGCCTCCAAAGCAAGATTCTGAATAGAGTCTCCAATCCGGCCCAGAGCCTCAGGATCCTTTACATTCTGTGCAATAATTTCTACAACTCTATTCAATACAGCAGAGACTTCCATCTGAGACTGTCGATTAGGGTCAAATCGACCAGTGATCTGGTGATAATACTGAATAGCTGGAAGGTTACCTTTGAGGGCACTAGATAACAGAGCAGTATCTACAGCAGACATATTATCTTTCAGCATCTTCGCAGCATAGTCATCCAGTGTTGCCTTGAACAGTGGCTGCTGCATCCAAGACCGGAAAACGTTATAGGAAACTTTGCACGCCTTCAACTTAGTTGCTAGATCACGTCTGTCTGTTGGATTAGTAATAACTGTCAACAAGAGAGCTTGTCGAGAATCCATACGAGATGCTTGCTTCCAAGGAACGCCACGAGATCTCATAGCTTCCCAGAATGCAGGATTATCTGTGTGGTTCTCAATGATAGTGCGGGTGTAGGGGGTACGCCGCTCTAGGTCCGGAAGGGTCGGTATCTCACCATAAGAGTTGTAATATGTGTATGCAGTGTTAATCAAATCTCGAAGGATGGCCTGATCTAAAACGTTTCCAGTTGAAAAAGAAAATACTGAATTACCAGATTCATTTTCTTCTTCATCGCTCATAACCACTCCCTAGAGACGCCGGCCAAATGCCATAATCTTGCCAACCCTGTCTATATCAATATCAGAAATCTTAGCTTCCCGGAAAGCATCCTTTATGAAGTCCGGAAGTTCACGTCTACCCGCCACAGGGTCGATTTGAGCAGGATTGATACACAGTAACTTACAGAAACTCATCCGAGAAGGACTCTCGCAGAAATGAGCGATGCACTTAATCACATCAGCTAACTTAAAGCCCTGAGGATTCTCACAGTAATACTGTAATCCGGCAGATACAATAGAATGTGCTTGCTTACGTACATGTGTCTGCCACAGGGCGTATTCTCTCTGGAGGAAATCAAAATCAACTCCAGCGATATCTGCGAGATACTGAGTGATCCTAGGAGTTGGATGATTATAGAGACCTTGTTCAGTACGTCGGATAACCTGGGCAGAAGTGAACCCTAAGTCTCTCTGTAACTGAAGCTGCGTCAGATTGTTCTCTTCTCGGATACGTAAGAAAGGATTTACAAAGGTATCCGAATCTAGTAAGTCTGTCATATCTCTAGTATATGGTATAGGCTGTTTTCTTGTCAAGTTTATATAAGTAGGTACCATTTTGGTACAGTGTGTTTTTCGAGAAAAAATCAGTACAGAGAACCAGAACATTGGAAACAACACCCCATCTTTCCCGGACAACATCAAATTTGACATACCCTGTCTATAGGAGTAGTGTTTGACGTGTCAGGTCGGAGCAAGGGAAAAGGGGAGACAGATGCCGGACACACTCATTCGCACTTGGGTCATTCGTTTCGACCCTTATGGCACAGGGGATACCCATGTTGGTACACTTAAGTGCACAACTGAGGAGATCAAAGACATTCTTCTGAAAGCGGATGACTTTGGTTTAGCAGCTATCGAGATGTCTCCCACTTACGACAAGCTTGTTGTGCAGCTCGAGCTTGACTATCAGGCTGTTCTTGAAGAAAGAGGAGAAGCTGAGGTTTTCGCAGCTGTCCAAACCTTCAAAGAATGGGAAATGGGCTGAGTATCGAGCATGAGGTATCTCTCGAAGATATCTCGTGTGCAATACTCAACCAATAGTCGAAAGGTCCAATCATGCCTCGTCACATCGCTCAGTCCACTGTTGCTAACCCGATCGACTACAACCGCGCACAGATTCGTGGTCTCGTCTCTCTCATGCAGAACATGCAGGAAGCTATTGCAATTGCTCCCGAGAACTTCGCCGTCGTTGATCTGATGGTGTTGTTTGATGCAGCTGCGAATCTGACAACTGACATGGGCAATGTTCCTTCGGTCTCTCAGTTCACGGAGGAATGGACTCACCACGCTTCGTGACAAATTCAAAAACCACAATGGATGGGAGAAATCCTGTCCATTGTGGCACTGCATGGAAACAACCCCCGCCACAGCGCGTTATGTCCGAATTGATCTACGAACCCGCCTGTACCTAAGTTGACACTCGCACACATAGAGAGTAGTGTTGTCCCTGCCAGCGAGTCCCACAACAACACAGCACAGGAGGCCCTCAGTGGCTAGCACGGCCGATTTCAGTACGTTCATCGATGTCACGGTCAAGTCCATTACCCCTCTGGTCGAGCAGGCTAATGAGACTGCTACTCGGATTCAGAATGCGGATAATGTTTCTGCTCTGGTTCACGAGGTGCGGGACAAGGTCGAGACTTCCGACGAGACTATTCTTTCTTACCGTGAGTGGCTTGACGCCGCTAACAACGAGATTCTGAATCGTCAGAAGGAAGTTGAGCAGTACATCATCGACAACAACCTGGTTGACACCGAGCCGGTTGACGTCGACGCTGAGACTGCCAAGTACAAGACTCTTGCGGAGCAGGTTAAGGCGTTCCGTAAGGTTCTCGACACTATTCCTGGCGGTAAGGAAGCTCTTGAGGACCTCCCGAACATGATTTCTATTTCGGGGCGTAGTGGTGGCGGTAGCACTGGTCCTCGTCCTCGTATTCAGGCCATTAAGGTTGACGGCGAGGATGTTTTCCGTGACGTCAAGCAGAAGGATGGTTCTTACAAGCGCGAGAGCAACTTTACTACTCTGTCTCTCTTCCTGAAGAAGACTTTCAAGGGTAGTGACGTGCAGGTGAAGGATCTGCAGGAAAATGCTTTCGCTGCTGCTGGTACTCAGGACTTCAACACCCTGAATGGTTCTCCGTTTGAGTTCTCCTACACTGTGAACTTTGGTACGGAGGACAAGCCGGAGAGCAAGAACATCATGGTGCAGGTTACTCCTGCTGTGCCGAAGAACTAATCACACGCACTGAGCAATTGGCCTAGGTTCCAGGAAACTATTCCTGGTTCCTAGGCTTTTTGCTGTCTATTTTCGGAAACAAGAAATTCAACCAACTGCAAGTCATTTAAGTGCATGGAAACAACTGCCGAATTGTCCGTTTTTTATGCATATTACTCTCCGTTACGCTGGCTAACTGTGTGTAGTGCACTTGACCATACCTGTACCAAGGTGTAGTGTGTACCTATGCAAGTCACCCGAAAGGGTGCTGTCCTATCACACAATTAAATAGTTCACACAACTAAATAGTTTCAATAAGTAAATAGTATGGGAGATACAATCTGCCGGTAACCAATCCTCGGAAAGTATCTCCCTACCAGAATTGACGCAAGTCAATTCAAATGGGAGCACAGAGTGTAAGTGCTGACGATCCCCATATAGTGAGTGAAACTCATGGGAAAATGAATGGGTCAGGACAACCCACATGAGTGAACCTACTCACACCCTCTTTGCCGAACATCGGCCTTTCTTTAAGGGCTCTCACCAATATTCATAAACCAGGTGATTGAGCCTTAATACAAAATCCCTTTAGCACACACAGCGCTACAGCGCGTGTTACTTGACAACTGAATAGCCATACCTTTCTCGAGTTCAATTAGGATTTACCCTCCAGGGTCGGATTCACAAATTAACTCGAAAAAAATTATTTTCAAGATCAAACTGTAACTAGGAACCCCCACCGACCTCTAGGGAGGGGGAGGGGTTCCCAGTTACACACTTGCTACTTTACCGCTTCGACCTGCGGAAACGTCCCAGTGTTCAACACCTGCGCATCGGACTTACCTGTCCAAATCGGACATGTTCAACCTATGTGCGAAACCCCCTCTGACCTGCGGAAACGTCCCAGTGTTCAACACTTCAACAGTGCACCTGCGCGTAACTTTACTGTAAAGATGGGTACACTATTTGGGAGGATCAATTGCCAATCAAACTCCATATTACATGGATCGATGGTAATGAGCAGACTAAAGAGTTTGAAAATGAGGAAGAGTTATAACGATAGCTCGGTTATAACGATACCTTTATTGAGGACTATTCTGTAGAGGAATGAGTTTGAGTGGAAAATTCTAGTAATACAGATTCTCCTGATAGTGAAGTGTATTGCCCATTTAGTCGCATGGGTAATTGTAGGGCTGGGTGTCCTGATAATCAGCATAGAGATTGTATTAATGGGGAGTGATGACACTCTATACTCGTAGTGGTTTTCCATTAAACTTCACAGAGAGTGAGAAAGCTTGGAATAATCCTAACGCTATCTGTTCTCGTCTACCTAGTGATATTGCAGTAGATGGGCAGTGTATCTGTTATGTTTGTGGCCATGCTTTAGATGAACATAAGTATGGTGAGAATTGCAGAGTATGTGTTGCACTGTCCAAGGGCATTCATTCTCCAGATATGATGACGGGAACAAAGAATAAACTCAGACTAGCAAATCAACGAAAGCCATTAATCGAGAGAGGTTTCAATAGTGCCTAAGGGAGCTTGTAATGAAGTCTGACCGGAATCGGCCGCTTGATATCCTCGAGGCTGGTAATGATGGTGCTGTCATTATGACGCACTATAAGCAGATGGTTGGTCGGCATGGTACTGTTGGTGATTTGATTGCTGACCTCTCTGTTTACTGTGACCAGAATAAGATTGAATGGGCTAAGGAAATGGCTTATGCTATGGATCGTATTAAGGAGATTCATGGTGATCTGGTAATTCCCCCTAAACTGCCTGCACCCAAGAGAGGCGAGATTGCCTAATCAATATACAGTCAATAGAGAAGGTATTCCTGAGGGCTCTAAGAGATGCACAGGTGTCGGCGCCTGTGGCGAGGTGAAAAAGCTATCTGAATTCTATAGACAATCCGGTAAGCACAAGTCTGGTAATGAGCGCACTGACTATCGTCCTCAATGTAAAGGATGTACTTCGCGTAAGAATGCAGAAGCACAACGCCTACGTAGGCAGCAAGAAAAGATTGAGCTCACCGAAATCCGACGTAAGAGAGCAGGGATTAATTATGCCTCGCAATCCTGATACTGAGCAGAATTCTAAGATGGCGCATCTTGCTATGATGATTGCGTTGCTTTCTCTTTGGATGCATCGCAATACTCCGCACAAGATTCGCTGCCGTCGTAAGGGTGAGAGTTGTTCTCGTTATGGTACTCGTATGATTGGTGAGCATGGTTTTATGAAGGGCCTTGGTATGAGCATGATTTACATTAGTGAGTGCAAGCGAGGTGCTATCTAATATTGATGTTTGATAATCGCTCAGGTGTAATCAGAGTATGGATAGCACGCAAGCAAGATGGTGTAGTTGGTTGTTTCTATATAATGATTAAACCTGACCGGAATGGTATCTGGAAGGTTGTCTATCAGGATCCTATTGCTGCTTGGCGTCATACATCTAGACGTGGTATGCTAGCTAGTAGTGTTTGGAGAAACTGGGCGAGATTTAAATTTAGAGACTACGCAACAAGGATAGAGTTCGTTTCAATCTATGACAAACAACGGGAGTGTATTCCTCAAGGTATCACATTCGATAAGATCTTTCCCTCTCGTCCACAATTTGTGAGGAGTCAAAAGAAAGATGTCGAGTACAATGCCCGACGGTCATCCAGAGCGAATTCAGAGAGACAACAGTTATCGAGAGCGTCAGACATACCCTAGCGAATTTAATAGGGATTTCGTCACAAAGACGCCACAGGGTGGTCTCAATCTTAGTGGCAATATGGTTCCTAGGCACGCAAATCCTTATCCTGTGGTTTATAGGTTTCGCTCTACTGTTGAGGCTGATGACTATATGCGAAAGCATGTTGCATCACTTGAACAGTTAGGTGATACAATCTTCCGTGAGACACAGGCAGATATTCCCAACCCTGTGGCGACTCATGATGAGACTTGCTGTATGACTCTCGTTAATGGGAACCCTAAGTTTAAGAATCCGCATCCTGAGTGTATGGGTGTGCGCGTTGTTGCAGGATCAAATGTTAAGGAGAATGATTAATGGCTACACGTACTGCTAAGCGACAGGGTACTAAGTCTCACAACAATAAGAAGGATTCTCGTAACATTCATCACAAGATTAAGATTAAGGTTGGTCGTAATCCTAAGCGACTGCCCACTGAGCTTAAGCGACAGGTGAATGCTGCACGTAAGCAGGGACATGACTCTGCTTCGTTTATGTTTGAGCACTTGTACCAAATTCACAATCTTCCTGTTCCTGCACCTAATCATCAGTCTAGTCAGTACGAGATTATTAACGATGGCGAGTGAAGAAGTTAGGCGTCAGCAATATAAGTTAGATGCTGCACGAGGTGATGTCAGGCATCTATCTAATCAGCTATCTCGTATGACGCCAGGCACTAAGAGATATACAGATAAGTTAGATGAACTAGCTAAGGCACGTCAAATTCTTCTAGAACAGTCAAACAGATACAACGAAATGATCAAGTGAGAAAATATGAGCACTTGGGTAGGTATGGGAAAGTTGGGCAAAATGATTAGACAAGATCGCCCAGGTTGGATTAGGTATGTGTTTGACGATAGATATCATTTCAGGACTGTGATTTACTACAACCCAACTACTGGTGAATGGTCTAAGTAACCCTTTCTGAGTGGAAAGGTCAAGTCTAGTGTGCGTCGAGTTTTGTGGTCGAAACGACAGGTTTGGTATTACGTCCCGTGAAGATGATGGCTCTTCTGAATGGGATATCGAAATCGACAACATCAACCAAATGGCGGAGTCAGAAGGACCGCCACCATTTTAATGAGGCGAAATAGCATGGCCAGGAGACGTTTTATTAGTCTTGCAGTTGCAACTATCCTTGCAGCTGGTAGTATTGTAGGCATGTCTACTGAAAGTGAGGCAGCAGTGCCTACTCTTGTCCACGGATTTGCAATTTACACGAGTGCTGGACAGCTTCGTGCATTGTATAGGGATGAGCCTACTGCTAGTGAGATCCTTAGCGGTCTCGTTTCTGAGGACCCTCGTTGGTACCCGGATCTTATCCCTATGGATTTCGATGACTACGGACCTGGTACTCTTAGGAGTGATGAGCCGGGTTTCACCCCTACTATTGAGTAGTTGTTATACAGCGGCCAGATGAGGAGATAATGCTTAGTCCCGTCGAAAGGGCCATCATCCTTCTTTTGCATCAGTATGCAACTAGGGAATTCGGTCTAAAGATGTCTGATATCTGTCGCAAGCTTAGTCTTGCTCGAGTTACAATCGAAAGATGTCAGCGAAAGTACAAGGACATCATTAAGGTCTGTCCAAATCCACGGTACCCAATTCATCTATACGCAGACAATGATGCTCTCGTCCGACGAGCCCCTGAATTGGGGCTCGTCGGCGAGAATGTCCTCAAGAGACAAGTTGATTTAGTTCAGGGGGCTGTAGCTGTTGAGGACCGAATCGACTATACTACTCATTTTGGAGTGGTCCCGGTTGAACAGCCTGTGTCGATTGTATCTAAGGGTGTCGAGGAACTTATTGATTCTCTCAAGAAGAACACTCCGACAGCGCTAGAGATTCTTGAAATCGTTCCTCATGCACTAGAGGATGCATATGAGGCAGTATCTAACAATGATCCAAACCGTGAAGATAAGATGCAGCTTGCTTGGAATGCACTAGAAGACGCCCGCGCTGTGGCGGCTACTTATCTTCGGGTTTGTGAGATCTATATGTTCGATCCTCGCATGTGTACTCCTGAGTATTGGTCAGTATTCATGCATAGGATCGCTGGCTTCCATAGTCCAATTACAAAGACAGTGTTTACATCTACTCCAGAGGGTAATGATGGGACAGTGGCAACTGATAAAGAGTGATGGAACCAAACTAGATGATGAGTTAGCAAGTTTTGATACTGCTTACGACTACGTGAAACAGTATCCAGACACTTCTGCTAGAAAAACTGTGAATGGAAATGGACATATGATGACGTTCAATCTTATCTCACAGACAGTTGTAGTAGTGAAGGTAACCAAGACACGTCTTCCGAATGGGAATTATGTATATGGCTCGCGACCCTAACGCGATGCACTTTGCTGTTATTCTAGTAGCAGTAAGTGTGTGGCTACTCACAGCGTTTATCTTCTATGTTTTAGGTAGATGGCATCAGTCAAGGTCTGATAGGCTATGGGCCGAGGAAAGTCGTAAACGTCAAGAAATGTATAATCGTCGGGAGTAAAAGTGTCCGTCTTTAGTTTCGGTGACTCTTCTAGTAAGGATGAAAGTGAACAGCAACTCGACACACGCTCAGGCAGCACTGGTATACCTGCTGGTCAACTCAGTGGGAGTGATATTCCTTCTGATGATCCTGTTCACGGGTCATCTGATAATGGAGATGCTCCGGAATCTTTTGACGATATTATTGCGAAGGAATTTGGTACGAGCCCTGGTAATTCGAGTCATGTTATTGCGAAGCAATTATACGAAGCCTCGGCCAAGCTGGATCTTCTTAAAGCCGAACTAAACCCTAAGATCGATCGAATCAAGTCCATCTCTAAGGAGATGCACGATATTCGTGAGGCTGCACAAAAAGCGCTACAGGCTCTGAACGAAGAATTGATTGACCTTAAGAGTGAGCGTGAGACTCTTGAGTGGGATAAGAACCAGCTAGATAAGGAAGTAATCGAACTCAAGAGAACACTACAGTTGGAGCTTGAGAAGGAGCGAGCGTCTGCTACCTTCCAAAAGAATCTTCTTCGATTCGACGAGCTTACTGCTGGTCTTAAGTGGCGTGAGTTTGCTTTCGAGCACCAGCTTGATGGTGGCAAGATTATGGCAAACAATCACCGTACTATTCTCGCTGATAAGATGGGTCTGGGCAAAACTCTCACGAGTATTATCGCCTGTGATATGGCTCAGTCTCAGCGTATCCTGGTTGTTTGTCCCTCGGATGTGTGTGACAACTTTGCTGAAGAGTTTCAGAACTGGTCGCCACATCGCATGGTTTTCAATATCTACAAGCAGCCTAAGCCTATCCGTGATGCATACATTTCTTCGTGCAAGCATCTGACGAGCTTTGTTATTGTTATCAACTATGAGGCTTGGCGTAAGGATGAGGAGCTTATTGATGAGCTGAATCTTCTTCGTTTTGATACAATGATTCTTGATGAGGCTCATACTATCAAGAATATCAAGACAGATGCTTTCAAGGGCATCAAGAAGATTGCTCATCATGAGAATACTTGTCCCAAGTGCGGCGCACCTGATGAACAGCGTAAGATTGAGAATACTAATCGTTGGTACTGGGGATGTATTCGGTGTGATTGGGATTCTCGTGACTCGAGCTTCAACTATGCACTGATTGATCGTTATGGGGTTAAGAACATCTTCCCCATGACTGGTACCCCTATCCTCAATAAGCCACAGGAGTTGTACTCTCTTCTTCACTTGCTTATGCCCGACATTTTTACTACTGAGCGAGTGTTCCTGGATCTGTACTGTGTGCAGAATATGTACAGCAATTACTGGGAGTTCCGTCCTGGCGCTCTCAATCGGCTGTCACAGCATCTTGCAGGCAAGTACATTGCTCGTACTAAGGATATGGTTGGTCTGGATATTCCTGAGGCTGATCCTATCTATCACGAGATTCCGTTTGATGTTGATGGGTTCCCGAACCAGTGGCGTATTATCCAGCAGCTGAGTAAGCACGCCCAGATTATCCTTGACTCTGGCAAGAAAATGACTGTTCTTGCTACTATCGAGATGATTCTGCGTAAGCGTCAGGCTAATGTCTGGCCGGGTGGAATTCAGCTTAAGGATGCTGACGGTAACGTAGTCTTTAGTGTTGGTGACGAAGTCAAGGAATCCATGAAGGTTAACTGGGTCTTTGATAAAATTGTCGATACTGAGGGCGAGCGTTGTGTCGTGTTCTCTCAGTTCAAGCCTGGTCTTCATGAGCTTAAGACTAAGCTTGAGGCTAAGGGAATTCCCACTGTCATCATGGATGGCGATACTTCTCGAGCTATGCGTGATGTAATCCGTATTGACTTCGATCGTAAGCACTGTGACCAGCCTGGGTATGAAAAGAAGTTTCAGGTTGTTCTCTGCAACTACAAGACTGGTGGTGTCGGCCTAAACCTTACTGGTGCTACATCTATGTTTATCATGGATGAAGAATGGAACCCTGGCAAGAATGAACAGGCTTGGGCTCGTATTGCTCGTATTGGTCAAACTGGTAAGCCTCAGATTCACGTTGTACGGATTGACCGTACGATTGATACCTGGATGGCTCAACTGAATGAGTTCAAGAAGTCTGTTGTCGGAGGTATGGATACTACTGGTCAGGAACTTACCTCATCTCTGTTGGATGCTATGAAGAATGGTGACATTGTCTAATGTCTAAGACTAAGCACAAGAGAAAGCAGGATGAGTGCGAAATCTATGAATGTACTGATTACATTCAGTATGATGTGTATTTCTATTACCCTAATCCTCATCCCCTGAACCCAGATCAGCGAGGTTACTACTGTAAATCCGTCTGTGGCACTCATACTAAACGAATGCCAATGCCAGGTTGGGAAGTAGAAGCCATCTATAGGAACCAGCTTTAGGAGAGTAATGCGTAACAAGGATGTTGTTTTCTATGATACTGAGACCACTGGTCTGGATCCCTGGCGTCGTGGTACCTGGGAAGTTGCAGCTATTCGAGATACTGTTGATGGTGAGTCTCTTAGGTATCAGGCACAGATCCCATTGACTAACTACAGTCTTCAGTATCTTGAGCCTAAGGCTGCTGAGATTACTCACTTCCATGACAGGTATCTCAACACTGTTGACTATCCTGTAAAGGATCCTTGGGTTGTTCGTAGTGAGCTTTGGGAATTCTTCAAGGATGCTCATGTCATTGGAATGTGTCCAGATTTTGATATTTGGAACCTACACTTCTTACAGAACGCTAGTGAAGATTATCCCCGAGAGCCTATCTCTTGGTACTATCAGCTTATTGATGTAGATAATGTTGCTGCTGGTGTCTTTATGGCTAAGGGTTTTCACGTCAATCTTCCGTTCAACACTACCGCTGCATGTAAGTTCCTTGGTGTTGAGCGAGATGAGAAGCTTAAGCACTCGGCAATGTATGATGTCGAGATGACTCGTGACTACTGGTATAGGCTTCTTGCTTTTGCTAGTAACACGAAGAACTGGACTGATTATGAGGATATTCACAAGACTCTGCTGACTGAACGTGAGAAGAAGGATTGATGTATACCGTTACTTTTACAGCTGAGAAGGAACTTCCTCATCCGCATCCCAGTATGCGTACCTTCAAGTCATCTCATTGGGATGTTCCAGTCCATATCCCAGTAGGTAATATTGTCTCTGTTGTGCCGTCTTTACCTACTATACCAGGTACAGCAATCTGGGCAAATCTCAAGGATGATCCTCAGGCAAATCTTGAAGCTTTCTTTCTGAACTCCAATGGATTTTGGATGGATAAGCGCTGTAGAAATTATCGACCTGAGCAGATTCATACCTGGAAGCCCTACTCCGAGCACACTCCTCAGCCCTACGATTGAGAGTTATAATGGCTTGGGAACTTACTTTAGGTAATCTCCCTGTTCGTCAATTCTTCTATCTCGACTACACTAGTTATCCTATTGCACTAGGTCTTGAGAGATACAAAGTACTTGAAACTAGGGTAAGTCGAGTCAGTGAAAAGAATGGAGATACTGTTAGAGAGTATTATAGATTCGACCATTTAGTCGAGCATCCTCACCCTGACGAGTCCAGTCGGCCACCTTTTCCTGAAAGTCGCCTCTGACCTGCACTGATGCGGCGCATTCTGAGTTGCACCCTCCTGCCAGTCTGCTATACTAAAGACAGCAGGAGGCGAAGAAGCGAAACACAGTAGCCTCCAACCCTGATGCTAAAGGGACCGGGAAGCTACATTCTCCCGGTCCCTTTTGCTTTGTGAGGAAAAATGGCTTGCATCTATTGCGAAGCAGAGTTTCATCTCGAGTGTGAGAGTTTTGATGTCATCTTTGAGATGGCTCAAGATGGGACATTTGAGATTCGAGAATGTTGTTGCCGCAACACTCTATCTATTGAGACCGGCAACAAACGTGGTGGCCCTAAGAAAGCTGATGAGGACGTCACAGACCCTAAGTCTACTGGTCGTAAACGTGCAGCTGTGGCGTATCCCCTAGAGGATGAAGAAGGTAATGCAATTGAATGTGAATGGTCTGGTTTACGTTTTGCTGGTGGTGGTATTTCTCCTATTATTGGTTGTGTACCTGGCGTTAACAAAGCCACTAACAGACACCATGGACCAGATAAAAATACTCTTAACAATAGTAGCGGTAATGTTCATCGCATATGTAGCTGGTGCCATAACCGCTGGCATACAAAGAATGATCCACATTATATAGAGAAATTTGAAACTCCTGAGTGGAAGGCACATGATCCAGAAACTAAAGCAGATGTTTCGATCATTCTGGGAAACGAAGCCTACTGGCAAACTCATCCCACACACAGACCAGACCACTCGGAGGATCATACACACTGAAGAACAAATAATTTGTCCTGAGTCTTCATCTATGTTTAATGTTCACTGTGCTTGCTGGTATAGTGGAATGAAATGTTGTGGCTGCCAAAGAGACTTTTAGTTTCATCGATGCAATTGCTCTTGACAGCACTTGGTACAGGTGATACAATGGAGTCGTGATGAAGCCGGTAATTAGTCATAGTGAAACCGATGCATTTCTAACTTGTGAATATCGTCATTACTACGCACATGTCGATAGTCTCGAAAAGATTGAAAAAGGTTCTGCACTTACTCGTGGCATCATTGGCCATGCTGCATTTGAAGCTTTCTTCAAGGCACGTCAGAACAATATGCCTTGGATGAATGCTGTTAACATGGTCACTCAGGTTCTTACTGAACATATGATGAAGACCACTGACCCAAAGACTATCGAACTTCTTGGTCAGTTGGCTATTCTTGTTCCAGGATTCCTTGAGCATTTCAAGAGTCGCATTGAATCCTGGAAGGTTGTTGCAGTTGAAGAAGAGTTTCGTATTAAGTTTGAGGACTTTGATTTTGCTTTAAAGCCTGACTATTTTGTGAGAGAGAAGAACGGTGAATATGCACTGTTCGATTCGAAGTTTACATATGACTTCTATTCGCCACAGCTGGTACAGATTCTTCCTCAGCTTCCTAAGTATGCAGGAGCTTTGAAGATTCTAGGGAACCCTGTAGATAAGGCGTATTATTCCTTTATTCGATACAGGAACCTGCGCGATATGTCGCCGGGTAACATTTACCAGATGACTTCAATCAACTTGAACGATACTAGAGTGCGAAGTGCTGTAATGGAACAGATTGTTACTGCACGTCGTATTCTTGAGCTTAAGCAACTAGGTCCAGAAGAACACAAGAAGCGTATCGTTCATACCTCTACCAAGGTAAATTGTCAGTGGTGTCCTTTCTTGGATCTGTGTGTTGCTGAGGTTTCAGGTAGTGATGGTAAACACATCAAGCGTTCACTCTATCAGCCTAACACTTATGGATATGAACCGGGAGTAATGCTCGATGTCTAATCCTGTTGCTAAGGTCTATAAACCTATTCCTGTACCATCTATGTTAGATCGTATGACTGCTTTAGGTGCATCAGCAGACGAGGATCTAGAGTTTACGAAGAAGAATCTTAAAGCTATGCTATATGGTCGTTCTGGTAAGGGTAAGACAGTTCTTGCGACAGCCCTTGCTCAGACTATTACTCCTAGTGAACAGACTATCTGTTATGTAGACTCTTTCGAGGGTTGGGTCTCTCTTGACAACCATGAGGGTCTTAAGGATAGAGTAAGGCGATTCCGGTACGGTGGTTTTTCTCAGCTTGAGATGCTTGCCGATGCAATTAGGCAAGGTCTTGTAGATGAGAAAAATAAGATTAATTATGGTCAGTTTGGTACAATCATTCTCGATGAGTTCTCTACTATGGTTGACCAGGATCTTGCACTAATTACCCGCCACAGGGCGTCTCAAGATGGCGAAAAGGATCCTGATACACCTACTTGGCCAGATCAGAATACAAGTATTCGAAGAACTAACAACGTTCTTGCACCACTGCTCAAGCTTAATCTCAATGTTATTCTCGTAGCACATTATCGTGAAGACAAGATTAACAATCTCGTTACCTTGTCTCCCGCTTTTCTTCCCAAAGCGCAACCAAAAATCAAAGAACCTCTCCACTTGGTTGCCTATGTGGATGCCACAGCAGTACAGGGATCTCAGGAGGCTCAATACGTTCGATCAGTCCAAGTCCATCCCACAGCAGCAGTTGATGCTAAGTGCAGACTTCCTATTAGTCAGATCAGGATTGCTCCAGAAGACTTAGTTCAAATTGCTGATGCATTCACTCGTCGAAAACTCGAAGAAGTACCTGAAACTGTCAAACCTCTTCCGGATCCTATGACTGATCCGGGTGTCGAAATTGGAGACTAAATTGTCTGAGATGTCTGCTGACCCGTCTGACCTGTTCGGTGATCTTGATATTGCGTCTGCTAATGATGAGCCTTGGGCGATTAAGGCTGATAGTTACCCCAGCACTGTGACGCAGTCTGAGATTAAGCCTAATAACAATGGTGACAAGATGGGTTGGAACATTCAGTACACCATTGATGAGGGAGACTGCAAGGGTCTTACTCTCTTTGAGTGGAAGTGGGTTCCTACCAAGGAGCAGGTTGCATCTGATCCTCAGGCTAACCGTGCGCGAAACTTTATTGCTGAGCGTATGGCTTCTTTCGGTGTTCCGAAGGAGCGTCGCAACCAGTTCAAGTCTGAGCAGGCTGTTGGTGCGAAGGTTATTGTGACGGTTGTTGTTAAGGATGACCGACCTGTTGTTCGTAAGGTTGTTCCTAACCGTCCTGAGGAGCTTCGTACTTCTGGTGATTCTTCTGGGCTGGAGATGTTTAAGCCTGCTGGATCTTCTGCTTTCCAGATGTAGTTAGTCGGACCCCTCGGCGACTAACTATGGCCGGGATCCTAGGCAATAATTACTTGGTTTTTGACACTTCCTACAAGTAATTGTTGAAACACTATCTCTCATGGGCCTGATAGATAGCGTTGGAGATCTAGGACAGAGGATCTGGGTGGGTAGGATTCTCCTAAAATGACCAGACAGTCCGCGGGAACCGGGTAGCTGTACTGGTGGGATTCCAGACGGGTTTATATCTAGATCAGGGATATAAATCAAAGGGGTTCTGGAACAAGTAGACTTGGTGGGTAGGGTCTACATGCGGGTGTGGCGGAATTGGCATACGCAACAGACTTAAAATCTGTCGTAGGACTTGGCGGTTCTACTGTGGGTTCAAATCCCACCACCCGTACTGCTTGGCTGGTAGTTTATATCATTCACCTCTCGGATGACCCCCAGATAAACTATCAGCCAAGCTCGACTCCCCGTAGCTCAAGATAGAGCAGCTAGCGGAACTAGTTGATCCTGGTTCAAGTCCGGGCGGGGAGACTCGAAAGGAGAAACATGTCTATTCCTCTGTCTAAGTTACCGTCTGAATGGCAAGTGTTCGTCTGCCAGCATGATAAGGGCGAAGGTGGGCCTATTCCTCCCCTTAAGGCACTGGGAGTACATAAGTATCTAGGCAAAAACATAAAGCATGGTGAAGAAGTTGATATGGAATTCGACATCATTATGCTTGTATGTAGCCTGTGTGATAAGCCTAGATACTGGCTCCTCCATAAATGTACTTCCTGTGGCGAAATCTATCTGAAGGATTTCCGCCATCCTGCTGAATGCTATAATGGCAAATGCATCCAGAAAAATTGTTATGACTGTTTGGAGAAAAATCACCCAGAAGATAAATGCAGCTGTGACTCTGATAAGATAAGAAATGCCAGGGAGAGCACAGGAAAGTTTGAGCCCTACTTCAAAGAAATTGCACGTAGGGCAAAGGCATTGCGCGAACGAACAAAAACTGGCAGATCAGTTTTTAATTTCTGAGCTAGGAGTCACAGTTGATTGCTCCCCAAGAAGAGCTAGCAAAGTTCTTTGAATTTATGTGGGGAGACATCAATGGGTTCGTATATCTTCCTACAAAATCTTCCACACATGCTTGGAAGAAGAAGATGTATGAGTGGCCAGCCCACAAAGATTTCATCGTCCAGCATGTGATCTCTTCTAGTGCGGCTGGTCTTGATGTCTATTTCTCTCCAGCGTTATTCAAGGAAGCCGGTAATGTTCAAAAGGAGAATATCAAGGGAAGTAATGTACTGTGGTGTGAATTTGATGGGAAGGCCCCTGCTGATTGGACCACTCCCCCGAAGGATCATGCTAGCGAGGAGCACAGCCCTTCCCAGGAGGGTGTCCCAGGTCCTCCGAGCCTCGTGGTGCAAAGTAGTACAGAAGATAGACAGCATGTTTATTGGAAACTCGATGAGTTTAGTACAGAACTCGACTTTATTGAGTCTTCAAATCGAGCTATTGCTTACAGGTATGGCTCGGATGCTAGTGGATGGGACGGAAATCAAGTACTGCGACCCCCTCGCACTCGCAACTATAAGCGCGATTTACCCGTCCTTCTCTCCACTGTTTCTGGCTTGGTATACAAGGCCGAACAATTCACCCATTTCCCAAGAATCAAGGATCTTGTCCGAGACTCTATCTTGGATAATGACATCCCAGATGCGTTGGGAATTATCGGGAAATACACCTGGGGTGCTGATACACTTGACCTAGTACAGAAGCAAGTTGTTCCTGATGGTCAACGTTCATCTGCAATGATGAGAATCGGATATCACTGTGCAGAATTGGGTATGGAGCCCAGTGAAATTTATTCGATTCTACTATATGTGGATGATAAGTGGGAGAAGTACAAGTTCCGAAACGATCGAAAAGCACGTCTCCTGGAGATCGTAAACAAGGCTAAGACGAAATATCCTCACAAGATTGAAGAAGAATTTGCAGGTCTTCTCTCCAGTGTGGAACCAGTTGAAACTGGAACCCGTCTTGTCTGGGGTTTCAAAGACATCCTAGCCGCCGAGTTTAAGGTGAACTGGGTTGTTAAGAATCTTGTTACAGATCATGGTTTTGGTCTTGTTACAGGTCTGCCTAATGTTGGTAAGACTCAGTTCGCTCTACAGCTAGGTATGCGTACTGCTATCGGGCAAAATTTTCTTCATTGGGAATCTATGCGTCCCCACAAGATTATGATGCTCTCTCTGGAAATGTGGGCAGCAGAGCTTAAATTGTTCTTGTCCACAATGGCTCGCAAGTTCACGCCACAGGAGCTTGACCTGCTCCAGCAGTATTTCCATGTAATGCCCTTGGGTAATCCAATTCCCATCACTAGTATTGAGGGAAGGGCATTCATTGAATCACAGATTGAAGAACACCAGCCAGATGGTTTGATTATTGACTCACTACAGAAGATTCACCTTGATAGTCTGGTAGATGATGACAAGATACGTCAGACTAATAGGTACCTGAACGCTTTACGTAACAAGTACGGTGTATATATTACAATCATTCACCATAATCGTAAGGCACAGGGAGATAACAAGCGTCCAAAAGAATTGAGTGATGTCTATGGTAGTCAATTCATTACGGCAGATGTGGACTGGGTTATTGGTCTCTGGGAAGATGAGCCAGTCAAGGAACCTGGCAAGATCTCCGTCTCTCACCTCAAGAATCGTCTTGGAAAAAAGAAGTCTCCATTCTTTGTGCAAAGGATGGAAGAACTCTCTTTCTCACTAGTCTCAGAAACTCCTGAAATGGGTGCACTAGATGCCGAAGCCGAACTGGTACGTCGTGCCAAATCTAACAGTTCGCCCAGGTTCCAGATTTGACGAGGGTAATCTAAAAGAGTTCATTGATCTTATCGCTACATTACCCACACCTGTGGCGATTGACACTGAGACGAATGGTAAAGATGTACGGGATGGTTCCGGATTCGCTGTTGGTGTTAGTATCGCCTATCGTCATCCCACCGAAGGATTGCTTTCGCACTACTTGCCTTTTCGGCATAAATATGGATTCAACCTTGAGCCATATTGGCGGGAAAAGCTTAAGGAAGCAATCGAGTTCCGTGATGCTTGGGGCTCCGGAGTCACAGTCTTCCACAACTCCAAATTTGATTTGGAGTCCCTTGGCACCCTTGGTATTCGAATCAATGAGACTCAGTTTACATACTGCACTATGCTCATGGCTCATATCTTATCAGAAGAATGGCCTAAAGGTAAATCCCTGAATGCATGTGCAAATCATTGGCTCAATGGTGAAAGCAAGAAAGAATCAGTAACATTTAAACTGTTTACTGAGAAGGTTGGCTGGGAGAATGTTCCGTCAGAAGAGATGTATGAATATGCATCTTATGACCCAGTCTTAACCCTAAGACTCTTCGAAGCACTATGGCCCGACTGGATTAAAGAGGGTGTCGATGACTACTGGAAGAACAGTAAAAGAAAAGCTGTTGACACTCTACGAAACATGGAAAGACGTGGAATTGGTGTTGACGTTTCACGATGTGAAAAGATGTCCCACATCGGACGATGGCAAATGCAGGAACTCCAAGAAACTCTTGGTATTAACCCTGCATCGCCCAAACAACTCAAAGAACTTCTCTTAGACCAGCTAGGACTTCCTACTCTCAAACTAACAAAAACTGGTCAAGATAAAGTCAAAAAGAAACTCATTACTCTTGAAGAAGCGAAATCTCAGTATCCATCTTTCGACAAAGATGCGATGGAAGAATATGATGAGTTACTAGAGTTGATGGATGATCCAGCTGCAAAACTTATCTCTCAGTATCGTGGCTGGCAGAAATCAGTAACGTCTAACTATGAGCCATATGTGCGGCTTATGGGTCCTGACAAGAGACTTAGATGTAACTATAAGCTTCATGGTACTAAAACTCTCAGGTTAAGTTCTTCAGAGCCAAATCTCCAAAACATTCCTCGTGAAACCAAAAAGGAATGGAATGGAGAGATGAAGCAGTGCTTCGTTGAGTACGATGATGATTGGGAGCTTTGGGAAGCTGACTATGCGCAGCTAGAGATGCGTATTGGTGCAGCCTATGGCAAGGTGCCATCTCTGTTAGAGATTTTTGAAAATGACAGAGATCTCTTTACAGAGATGTCTATCCGTGTCAACATGTCTCGATACAATACAAAGCAACTCGCGTACACCATGCAGTATGGTGGAGGCATTGCCCGGATTATGGCTGCCTTCGGAGTTGATGAACGAATTGCAAAGGAGATGCGAGACCAATTCTTTGCTGGATATCCTGAGTTCAAGGCTCTCGCTCAATTAGCATCTCATCGAGCTCTCGCCACAGGGCGTGTGCAGATGTGGAGCAAGAGGTATAGACATTTCAGGAATCGCAAGGAACAGGCACACAAGGCTTGGAATGCGGTTCTCCAAGGTGGTGCTGCTGATATTGTTGAGCAGCGCATGAACTATCTAGAAGAAAATCTAGACCCTTCTGTGGCGCAACTACTTCTCCAGATTCACGACGCTTTTGTTATCAGGATCAAGAAAAGTGAGAAGCACTGGGTGATTCCTGAGATTAAGCGTATGATGGAAGCTGTCGAACCAGACTTCGGTGTCAAGTTTAAGGTGGATATTCACAAATGGCCGACCGCCGCTTAAAGAAGACAGCAGTTGACTATGCTCATCTCATCGGTAAGTATATTAGAGCAGACCTTCAAGGTGAGGATCCTATTGACTCTTACGGGGGTGCAGGAACTTTAGTCTCTGTATGGGATGCAGAGCAGTTATTTGTAGAGCTTGATGAACCAGAAACAATCCCTGTTGTTCAATTCTGTTTTGATTATGGTATGGGTTTTCACATCAGACCCGCTGATGAAGACAAATGGAGATTCTTTATTGGTACTGAGATAGAGGATACTGGTGAGTATTGGGATGAGAAGTCATTAAATCAAATGTGGGGTAACAACTAATGGTATTCGATTTTGAGAAGGAAGATGGAAATTTCAAAGATGAGGTTAAGTTAACTGTTACTTTCCGTTTTACTAAGACAGTTCCCCGATCTGCCTACCCAGAAGGCATGTCTGTGGAGGATATGGCTAGACTTGAAGCAGAAGCCAGTAAACTAAATCCCGGTGAAACAGTAGAATGGGGTTTAGAATCTGATGACAATGCTACGGTGGTGGTAGATCTTGAGTACAGAAGTTCCCGCGTTATTACCCCCGGGGAAGAGATTCTTTCTGGCAGTTGATCCTGGAGGAAAGACTCGAAAGCATAGTGTAGGAGTAGCACTCTTTAGCTCAGAACTAGAATACCCATTAGCTTATCTCCCTACGCAAATGACAGCTAATGAGTTTCTAGATTGGCTTGAAGCTCAAAATTCTGATGTCTTTACTGGTATAGTATGTGAAGACTATATCAATTTCGGTTTCAAAAAGAATGCACAAGTTTGGAACCGAAATGAAACTAGCATGTTGATTGGAGCCTTACGAGCTTACAGTAGGCGTCACAATATCAACGTAGTTCTTCAGATGTCTAATATTCTGCCTATGGCAGAAAAGCATTTTCAGGTCCCACTCCCTAAGAATCACGACAATAGTCACAAGATCTCGGCTTATCTGCATGGTGCAGAATATCTCCTAAGAGAAGGAGTTAAGTCGAGCCAGTTAGAAAGGGAATTTAATGCCTCCAAGGAAGCGTCAGACTAAAGAAGAAAAAGCAGTAGCTCAGCTAGCCAAGATGCTTGCAAAGCTTGGTGTTCAAGATGTTCCTACTGTTATTCCTGAGCAGGAACCTGATCGAGAAGCTGAGGCTGTTCTTCAATTCCTTGAGGCACCGAAAACTTTCCGCGCTCGTGAATGCAAACGAGCCATCTGTCACAACATGTTTTCTAGCAATTACAAGGGTGTAGCTTATTGCTCTAATGCATGTCGTGCTCTTGATTTGGCTTCTATGGGAATCAAATGGGATCCTTATAAAGATCCTGAGCAGAGATGGGGAGGGGAGCCTCCACTCGTTATTGGTGCGGAAGCTATGCAGAAGTTGATTGAGCTTGCTGCACAAACTGGAATACCGATTTCTGAGGCAAAGTCTTCTTCTCAAAATCAAATTGAAATTTTGTCTGAGACTCCCTCTGTCTTCTCCGCTCCTGTTCAACTTCATACATCTGCCGATCAGATTCTTCCTTCATATAACGTTTCAGAAGAGAAGAATTTGGAGGAACCAACTCAAGCTTTATCAACTCACGGGACAACCCCTCGAGAAAGAGAGAATATCTCGCCTCGTCTGGGATATTCTGTCTTTCAGTTTCAGTCAATCCCCCCCAAATCCCATAATGCTGATAAGCCAGACCTTCAATAAGACAAGAACTCGCCACAGGGCAGTCTTGACAGACTTCTCTATAAGGGGGCTTCTTGGGTTGCATACCTGAGCCGGGAAAAAAGAGTTTATTTGACCAGTCAAAAAGCTCTTTTAATTCCTTTTTGCTCCGAGGCTTTGGCTTACGACAAGCCGCCTCACGCCACCAACTAGCGCTGTCCATGCCACAGACTGTACCATATTTCCTAGGTGGCAAACAACCACCGCGAAGGAGGACAAAGCGGACATTTGCCTGGTCAGCGCCATGATCGACTGAGTGAGGTAACAAGTGGCATGGTATCCAGCAGCAATTAAGAAAAACATCGCACCTGGTAAAAACGATCCGAAGATTCGAGTTCGGGGAATTATCAATCACATTCGCGCTGGTCTTGGCGACTCTCTGTTCGATGTTTTCCAGAGCCGCGGTGGGATTGAATCCCATTTCTATATTCGTAATTCTGGAATCGTGGAGCAGTACCGCGATACAGATTACGAAGCAGATGCTCAGACTGACGGAAACTCATTTATTATCGATGGTGTTCGATGGGGTCATATTTCCATTGAACATGAAGGTAAGGATGGGGATCTATTAACTCCACAGCAGCTTGAAGCAGATAAAAAGCTGTTTTTGTGGATTCACTCAACTCACGGGGTCCCTCTCCAGCGTCTTCCTGATTGGAATGGACGCGGAGTTGGCTGGCACTGCCAGTATCCGGAGTTTAATCCTCTGCGTAAGACTTGTCCTACGCGGAAGCGAATTGACCAGATCATCACTGTTCTTGAGCCTTGGTATCTGGTTGCTCTCAAACCTTCTACTGCTGTCGTTGCTTCAACTGTATCTGCAAAGAATTTGGAGTCGGATATGCGTGTGATTGTTATTTCTAGTGATAAGGCACCTCAGCGACAGTTCTTCCTTGCAGGTGACCGAGCAACTTATGTTCGGACTCCTGCTATCTCCGCTGAGCTTCGTAAGGTTACTGGGCAGACTGAAATTCCGGGTCTTTCCGAGACGACTATGCGGACTTTTTATCCTGCTACCGATCCGGTTCTTACTAAGCTGGGCCAGGTTTATGACCAGATGAAGGCTCAGGGTGCAGAACTTGACGCTATCATCAAGGCTCAGGCAGAGGCTGCAAAGGAGTTCAAGTGAAGGCTTTCTTATCTAGATTCTGGAAATGTATTGTTGCAGGACTTGCAGTAGTTCCGGCTGGAATTGCTACTGCTTATCAGTCTGAGCAGACTGTCACTCAGAATGAATGGGTTAGTATCTTTATTGGAGCACTCGGTGTAGGATACGCCGTGTGGCAGGCCCCTCGCAATAAAACCAAGGAGGAAACTCAGTAATGCCGAAGCTCGATACTGATAAGGTTTTCAAGCCTTCCCGAGAGCTCACGGATGAGGAGCGAAAGTATCACGAGGAAATCTGTGATACTTTCGAGGATCTCTTCAATTTCGTGAACTTTCGAATCCCTAACGGAGAGGCGAAGAATCAGTTTGTTGCTCGTCTGACTGAGGCTAAGATGTGGGCCAACACGGCTCTTATGCTTGGTCCTGATGAGGATGATGACGACAACTGAATAACATGTGCAGGATGTGGAATCTTAACTGAGGACACATACTGTAACATGTGCTGGTAATAAGAAGGGGTATCCCGGGCCACGGGATACCCCTTCTGTCATTTCCGATCTGATTTCACTTTATCTCTGATGAACCGGAGAAGTTGCTCACCAAAAATAAGTGGAATCAGGCCCCAAATTACAGGACGAAAAATATCTCGATACTGCTCGTACCAGGGGAGGAAGTTCGACATTAGAGCAAAGGCTAGGATGACGAGAAACCCTAGCTCTTTACGAAAAATGTAGGGTCCAAGCTCTTTCTTATACCACTTCGTTTGTATGAAGAGGACAAAGAAAGTCACCTGAAAGACCACCGATAGAAGTATCTCAATCTTGGTTACGGTGTCGGCCATGGTGATCCTCCCCGTTGTCTTTTGGGTCGTACGCTCTCCTCAAATCTTCCAGATATGATCCCTCCGTTCCTCCGACTATTTTATTTACCCTGCTAAATACGTCATCCCACATTGACAAGCCACGGATATAATGCCTCTGGGACCTGGCTAATGCTTCCCGTGCTTTGGCCGCTTCATCATCAGGAGGTGTCCCATTCATACACTCTCCTTTCCTGATCGCTCGTCTCTGTCACGTTTTTCCAGGGCTGCCATAATAGCTCTAAACTGTTCCTGAGTTGTCTCAGAACTAGCCTGCGCTACCTCCCAGGCTTGTTTATAGTCTAGAGCTATTTCTTTTTCTCTAGAGACTCTTTCGTCATATGTTGTACGCAGGTTCCCAAGTTCCCGCCTGGCAGCCCGACCTGTTACGACCCATTCCTTCACGAAAGCAAAGATGAAGAAAAACAGTAGAGCAACGGTCGTAGCCGTGTCGATAATCTTGAGAACACCTGCCAGGGGGAAATTGTCCATACGCTACGCCAATCCCATCGACTTCAAAATTCCATAAGCATAAGCTGAGATGCTAGAATAATTACCTTGTGGACGAGTATACATACTAGAACTATTATTCTTCATCCAGCCCTTAACTCTGCCAGGGCCAGCATACCACGCCACAGCCGCTCCACCAGGACCCCACTGATTGTAATACTTACGGAGCATTCCTTGTGCGATCTGTTCCTGCAATTGTGGCGAGTTCATAAACTGCTGAGTACTGATATTATAGCCGAGAATCTCCTTATCCCAACCACCAGGTCCCGCAATATTTCCAGGCATAATCTGGTACTTACCCATAGCCCCGGAATCTTTGTTCCGAGCCTTATAATTACCACCAGACTCACGCTGAGAAATCGCTCCTAAGAAATTCTCAAAAGTGTCTTTCCCATTGCCCTTATACTTCTGTCTTCCTCCACCTCCATAAGAGTAAGAAGCTCTTTGAGATAAAGCAGCCCTCTGAGCTTCAGCCATCTCTCTAGCTTCACGAGCAGCCTGTGCAGCACGCTGAGCGCTTAAGAGACTCTGCATATTATTAGTTGCATCGACACCGATATTACCAATAGATCCAAGACGCCGTCTTAAAGCATCCTGAAAGTTTTCCGGGTCAATTCCACCATTACTGGCCATGTTCTGCTCGCAGTTTGTCTAGAAGCTCGAACTGAGCCCTCCGGATATAATTAGGCTTAGAGTAGTCTTTAAGACCTAAACCAGACAAGAAATTGGCTATACCCATCTGATTCATACCTGGCTGATCTAGACCCTTTTGAATATTTTGCTTAGGCTCAAATCCTCCTGTTGGTGAAGTACCTGTAATATTACCGATATATCCGACACCAGGAATCTGCTGGTCCCAATATTCAGACCAGTCAGAAATCCCAGCACTGGTACCTAGGTTCGTTCCTGTCTGTAATTCGATCGGAATCTTCAATAAGGGGGTAATACCACCAGCGATTGCGTCCTGTGGATTCGCTCCAAGGTACGACGAACCGATGTCCGTCAACGGCTCCCCGGGATTCATCCCATAGTAACGATTCTGTTGAGAACCGAACCCTGGAATCCCAAATAGGTTGCCTTTCCATTGGGGCCCAATCAACTGGTCGCTGAGGAAGTTAGGGAATAACTGATCCTGAGGGAAGGGGTCACTCAAACTATTGGGATCGAGACCATTGGCAATAGCGAAGTTATACATAGCCTTAGGAAAGATCATAGCCTTTCCAGGTTTCATGACTGTAGTTTCGACAACCAGAGGAATAGCCTTACGGACCCAGGAATAGAATGGAATCAAACGGCGCATAACATTACGCTCAAAAGAGGTAAGATCAGAACCATCGGGATGCCACTTACGAACCTGCTTACCTGCTGCATTAGCTGCTTCATCAAGAGTTTTGTAGCTACCCTTTTCGATGTCATGAATAAAGTGAGCAAGTCTAATGTAATGATCGCGTGACTGAGAGAGTCCACCGAAAAACTTTTGTACTCTTCCACCGAATGGTTTTGTAAGACTAACTCCACCGATCTTACCAATTTGCTCGGAGTTGAACGAGATGTCTTCAAGGACTCGATAATCAGGAAGAATTCCCTGATCGAATGCTAAACGCCACAGCTTGTCGTCATCAATAGCTACCTTTTTACCATTAATCTTGACTCGAGTCTTAGCTACCCCTGTGGCGAGTTCCTCAGACTGTGTTTCAAGAGCCTTCAATCCATCCCAGTCTTCATAGGCTTTACCACGAGATGCCATTACTCTTAAAGCCTTTTGATACACTCTAGGGTCATTGACGCCAGCAAAAAAGGACAGACTAAGATCACCGATAAGGTTACGCACATGGTGACCCGGACGATAAATCGTGACACCGGATTTCCAGGCGTGAAGGATACTGTCATATTTCCGAAGGATACTTCCTAAGTTTCCACTAGGAGTTCCCGTCATCGTCCCCTTGAGTGCAGAATCCAAATACTTAAACTGCTCTGCAATATCACGAGGATAATAGAGATCACTGTCAATAAATCGGAATGCTTTGGATCTGTTACGCTCATCAGTAATCTTGACAAAGCCGTCTTTTTTAACCGCTGAACCGAACTCCTCGCTAAACGACCGGCCAAGAGTTACCTCCACAGTTGCACGCTGCATGGAGGCATGTACCTTATCTAACAAATCCAGAGGATCTTCGACATCTGCCCAATTTCGCCAGGCATCTGTCTGCTCTGAAATAGGCACACCCTCCTTGAACATGTACTCTTCTGGCACGCCGTAATACTTCATTACATCGTTCAGATGATCTGCAAAAAGTCCGTTGCGTGTAGCGTAGTCTAGTTTACCATTACCGGAACTAAACATAAGTCCGATACTGTTCTTCATAGAATCCATAACTGCTTGCGTTACCTGGTCAGCAGGGATAGTACCACCCTGCATGTGACGGAATGCTTCCTGAATAGTCTCAGAAGCCTTTGCTCCTGCACCATGCTGAGCAATCTGCCAAGTATTTTGCATCAGTGCTCGATGACTCCGTGCGAGAGACTGTACAACATTACGCTCTCTATGGAGCATATCATGCAAATCCTTGTGACGCCACTGAGACACAAATGCTTGACCAAGTACATCAGTAACCATTCCGACCTTCCCCAGAAGGGGAATCTCAGAACGGAATAAAGCAGCATGAAGACTAGCTTCAAACTTATCAGACATATCTGTCTCACCAAGCTCTGCTAAAGCCTCTTCCTTACGAGACTTAAACTGCTTGGTACCAACCTTGGCAGCTTCCTTTACAGTAGCAGCCTTTGCCATATCCTGACCAATGGCTGCTTCTGCAAAATCTCCAGGAGATAATTTTTCTCCCAGAACTAAATCTGTCTTATCTCTTGCAACCTTATAAGCATCAGTAGGTGCTTTGACAGAATGACCTCTTGCAGCAATATCCTTATACCTGTCAGCAAAGGTATTGAAAGCATCAGTCATGCTAATGTTAGGGTCACCATACTGCTTCACTACATTTTCAATTACATCATCGGTCATAGACGTGACTGATTCCCCGAGCTTGACCGCTTCTTCTGCATAATTGGCGTTCACTCGAGTCATTACCGCAGGCATAGCTTCATTAAGTTCTTTGAGAAGCTTAGACGCCTCCACGTCAGGTTTTGCTAGTTTAGCTATTCCGGGCTCAGAACGAAGAATAGCTAACGCAGAACTCTGCGCAAGTTCCGGGGAAAGTTGACCCATATGTCCCTTAGCCAAAGACTCAACTGCATCCATGAGCCCTGTAAGCTGGACTGTCGGAACATTAGCGCCAGGAGGACGGAAGAGGTAATTGCGGACAGTATTACGATTAACACTATCCAACACATCAACCGCAGAAAGTAATACTCCTGAGTTGTCAACACCAGCAATGAACTTCACTCCAGCATTCTTGAGAGCAGCTTCTGCTAAACGCATTCCAGTCATTACTTCATTAAACATAGCAATGGAGCGATTCTGGAACATCTGACGTCGAGCAGCAGGGCTAATGTTACCCTTGGCAGGAACCTTGTGTCGCTTACTTGCAACACCAATAAGAGCCTTAAAAGTATCCATCTGAGAATACTTATGCCAGCCTTTGAGATTCCGACCCTTACCTTCACCAACAACTTCAGAAGTACGCTTAGCTAACTTCCTTCCACTAAGGAAAGGATACTTTGACACGTCCTGAGGGTCAACAAGATTTTTGACAATAGCAATAGGTAGTACTTTAGACAAGTCTTCCAGACGTTCTGGAGTAATAGCAGGAACTTCTTTCTTTGTTGCAGCAGGATTAACTTCAAGTTCCTTGACAAACTCTTCCGAAGATTTCGCCACAGGGGGTGTATCAGTCTTAGGGGTCATCCAGGGATCATTTTCGTCAATTGATGTCAGACGCTCAACCTTTGGCTTTTTCTTCTCACCAGTCTTCTCGAGAATCTTCGTGACTTTTTCTCTCAGCTGCTTAGCAGTCTTGACTCCAGCAATCTTAAAAAGCGCCTCAATGGCTTCCTTAGGCACTAATCCCTGATTGAAGGCTTTTTCCAGTTCATCCAGAGTCTTGAAGTTTCCCGCGACCTGTTTAGCAGCTAATTCAGACAAACGCTTGTTAAACTCTTCCACATTCTTAGCTTCTCGGAGATACTTAATCTCCGAGGCATCAAGGGCCGTGCCTTCAACACCCGATAACCAAGACTTAAGCTCATCACCTTCGAGGCCAACACTTTTGGTGACCTGCTTTTTAGTAGTCTCATAGACAGTCCTGGCAACCTTTCGCTTGACCGTTGCCGGGGCTTTTTCAAAATCAAATCGGAACGGCTGCTTCTCCGAGACTTGTGTGATTTTAACACCGAGACCCTCCAAATAGTCTCGAATCGAGACCTTCTCTCCCTTGATATTACTCATGAAGAGATTGTCAAGATCCTCAATGTCGTGCAGAGGGTAATTCTTGGTAAAATCTCCTGTAGTATTAACCTTAGGAATTTCACCACGTTCCAGCATCTTTGCTGCCTGATCAATAGTGAGTCCAGCAGAGACTCCCCCACTACGACCAGAGAACCGAATTAAATCGATGTCGGCTGTACCTTCACGATACAGCCGCTTAGCCTCAGTGTTAATAGCTTTTTCAATACCAGGAACCATATCAGGATTCTGCTTGCCCATTTCTACCAAATCAGCAACCCTGTGATTGCCAATACGGTAGTCAGGCTTCTGCATGATCCCAAGCTTAATCGCCCGAAGACGAGCTAACTTAGCCGCATTCGGGTCACTCTCAACCTTTTCTACAGGAGTATCTACTTCATCGTATACTGTTTTTGGGACTCTTTCTTCAATCTCCTCCGTCGCTTCCTTAAAAGGAGCAGGGAGATTGCGAAGACTGCTACGATCAATCGTAGTAGATTCGATAGCTCTAATAAGTTCATCCGCTTGAAGCCCATCAAAAAAGTCAGTATTTCCAGGAACTTCGACAGGCTTTGTTGCGACCTCCTGTAGCGGCTTTGTAACTGCTTCAACATTGTCTACCTGCTCAGGAATAACTTTCTCAGCAGTGGGAGTGACGATCTTCTCATTTGCCGCAATATCATCCGCAATCTTAGCCGTATCATCCAGAGCTTCGACTGCTTTAGTTCCAGTACGAACACCTTTTGCCGCATTGACGCCCTGCTTAGACAGTTTGGCGATTGCACCACCGGGAATATAGGTAGTGGGATCTGCTAATACATCAGCAGCAAATCCACCGACACCCTGTACAATAGGACTAGATCCGGGATTCTGTTGCTTAATTACATCGGCATAGGTAGTCTTCTCTTCTCCCTTAAGGCCCTTCCAAAAAGCCTCATAGACATCTGGATTCGCCAAAGTCTTGAAACTACTGGCGACCTCATCAAGAGGAGTATGACCACCCTTTTTATATTCTGGATCATTTCTGTCCAGGGCAATCTTTCCATGCTCGAGAGCAGCATTTGCAGATGCATAATTACCGCGAGACAGGATATCCAATGCAGTTTTACCAGGGCCAGTCTCAAACGCTTTCTTGCCTGCCCAAGCTCCCCAGCCGATAACAGGAACCTGATAAAAAGCATCCATCCAGCTGCTTTCATCTTCCTTCTTTCCCTCTTTAGGAAGATTAACAGGCTGTTGCATCTTGGCAAGAGATTCTAACGCAAGCTGTTGAGGACCAGGATTAGTGACAGCATCCCCAACATTGCTTCCCTGATGGGGCATAAGGGCTGCATGATAGTCAGAGTTATACTCATTCATGCGCATCATGAATTGCAGACGTGCCTTATTCATGGCACGCAGCTGCAAAGCAAACTGCTGACTAGTCTTAGCCATTTTGGCCCCTTACTGCTGATTCAGATACTGGAGATAACTAGGACTACGAGGATTAATCTCATCATACACCATTGCAGCAAGAGCAGATAACTGGTTCGGGGGAATCAGATTAGCTGCATTTCCTCTAGCATTGGCCTGGTTAGCAGCCGCCACAGCCGCCGCAAATTCAAATCCATTGGTGAACTGCTTAGATCCACCAATTTGCATGATGAGATTCATTGCTTTAGATCCCTGGTCAGGTCCAAGAATCTGTGTTGCCTTCGAATACCCCTTCTCCACAGGACCCATCATAGACCACTGGTCCTTGGGAGAAAGAGCATCGGCTCCGCCGTTCTGAGCCTTAATTGCATCCTGAACTCGGTTGTAGTCTAATTCCTCAGCCTTAGATCTAGCATCTGCATCCCACTGCATTTGCTGGAAAAGCTGATTCGCCTGACCCTGTTGCTGCTGTCCCCAAGCATTTTGGAGGTCCTGCATAAACTGTGCTTTCTGCTGTGCCATCTGGGAGGACAGCCCCAGGGAGGCATCATCCAGGGACGCCAGACGGTCACGGAGGTCGTTTTGGAGGTCAGCCCTACGTTCGGTACCAGTGAACCCTGCGATATTCTTCTGAGCAGTATTAAAATCTCCTGCAGACTGTTTATTCGCAGCTAACAAGTTCGTAGCACTAACATTGTTAGCGTCAAGTAAGCTCTGAAGAAAAGCACTCTGGTTTGCACCCTGAGCAAGAACATCTGGAGCAGCAGCTTCGATACCTAACTGCTTCATCATTGACGCGAGAGTATTTGCTGCAGTAGAGTAGTTGCCCTGAATACCCTTCTTACCCTGAGCATATGCAGCATTGGTAGTCTTAATGCCAGTATCATAACCAGCATTAATATCCTTTTGACTACTCCCAATGCTTCCCTGCAATGCTCGATACATAGCATCTAACTGCTTATCACCAGTTTTAGCAGACTGCTGTGCCTGAGTCTTCTTGTTGTTAATCTGTTGGAACTGAGGATCGTAAATACCAGCTAACTGAGACTGAGCCTGAGAACTAAAATCGGGTGGAGAGGAGAATAACTGATCGATCATCGCTGCATAGTCAATATCCGGTGGCCTGGGAGCAGGAGGAATCACCGGAATTGTAGGAGCAGCAATAGAAGATGGCGGCGCCAAAGCACCCGGTTTGTACGGAAAACTAATAGCCATCTCCCCTCCTAAACTTGATACTTAAGAGCCCGACGATTAATTGCATCTGTCTTAGCCTTGTTCTTGCCCAGATTGATTTCACTCTGATAGTTACTCAGATCCCTAGCCTGATCTGCTGTAAACTGAGAGCGAGCAGTATCTAGATCAGAGAACCGACGAGAGTAGTCATCTAGCAGCTTACCTCTGTTCTGAGCCTGCAAACCAGAGATAAACATACCACGAGAAGCGAAATCATTCTGCAGGTCTTCATCCGCACGGCCCTGCTGAATTCCCAGGTCATTCTTGTTACGGGCATAGTTCGTATTGTATTGACCAAGCTCTGCGTTATTTTGAGCCTGATAATCGGACCATGCCTTGTTGAACTGAGCAATCTGGTCCTGATAAGAACTATCAGCACCAAGGAACTGTTCGAGAGTAGGAACAGAAGGGGCTACTGGAGCAATCTGCCCTGTGGCGGTAGATCCTACTGATTTAGTAGAAT
>Ga0105036_100001_pt1 | contig 56468 bp, 91 predicted proteins | sample LS_101metaG_FD_91484 | JGI IMG/M metagenome (GOLD analysis project Ga0105036, IMG submission 91484) | Switchgrass associated microbial communities from Austin, Texas, USA - LS_101 metaG | ecosystem: Host-associated > Plants > Phyllosphere > Phylloplane/Leaf | place: USA: Austin, Texas | collected... | reverse complement strand
GAGCTGTCCGGCCGAGTGCGGATTCTTCGAAGGTTCATGACCTAAGGGCATCCGGACAGGTCTCGGGAGACTGGCGACGGATTGGCGGAAAACTTCGCCTCGTTGGCCTTCTCGCGGTGAACGTTCCGGGCTTCCCTGTCCCCCGTATGCGTTCTCGTGTAGCATCGGGTGCGACGGTTGCTCTCGTGGCTGCCGGACGACCGACCGTTTCTCGGAATACCAGTCAGCAGATGACCGAGAGGCAAGCCATGAAAATTGTAATGGGTATGTTGGCAGAGCGTGTTAGGAAGGGGTGAATAGCGAAATGTGTGCTTGCAACAAGAAGCGTCCTAAGCCCGTTATCGTTGCTCCGCCTCGATAACTAGTCGCGCGAGCATGATGGTAAACCAAAAGGCCCGAAACCTCACTTGGAGGAGTCGGGCCTTTTGGTTGTTCAGCCTTGGTTAGCCTTGTCTCGGGCATCCTCGGCTTCTGGATACGTTTCGTGCTCAGTGAAAGCGTAGGAGATAGCAGCGCCGTTGTGGTACTTCATCCAATCATCCGAGTCACAGACTCGGTACATGTCGGTTGGGTTACTCTTGCTGTTGGGCATGATGACAACGAACACAGTTCCTCATTCCTTGATGGGACGAACTTCAACCGTAAAACCTTCTGGCCCGACTAGGGCTAGAAGACTCTCGGGGTGATCCTTGAAGCCTTCTCAATCGATCTCAGCCATACGAACAGGGTCGGAAGTTCCGCAGGCTCCCTGAGCTTCCTCGGGACTGACTTCGTACGAAACTCGGATGACTGCTTCGAACTTCATCGGCTGATCCTTGGGCTTTGGTCATTGAGTCGGGCAGAAGAGCAGTCAGAGCAGAGATCAGCATCATCCGTACTGAGTGGAACCCCACATTCTTCCCGGTAACCGGGGCATTCCCTGGGCCATGCTTGGTGAACGTTTCCGACACAGTATCGAAGAAGGGTATTTCTATGAATCCATTGATTCGTTCCTGTGTCCGCCCGAATGCCTTCCCTACAATGCTTACACTTGATCATAGTTCCTCACTCAACTTCGTACAGAAGACCGTCGTTCAGAGCTTCAGCAACTTCGTTCGCCTTCTCTTCGAGAGAGTACCGAGCGACGAACCGAGTCTGATTCGTGTCAGGGAAAGTCAGGCTGACTTCGTAGACAGTCCTCTTACGGTACTTGGTCTCTCGAACGACGTACTTCATGGTTCCTCCTTAGTTCCTAGGTTCTGGTCCCCAGGTTACAGGAACCGAGATCAGCCGTCAAGCTGCTCAACACCATTCAGCTCAACATCTTCATCCGAGACTTCTCCGTCAGGGTTCTGCCAGTCTGCGTTTTCCTCAATCCATTCGTACAGTTCGTCATCATCGATGACTTCCTGAGGAACGTCAACTTCGATGGTCAGAGCCTCGGTGACGGTTCGAATCCGAGTGATCTCAACTTCGATCTTAGGCATAGTTCCTGCTTTCTGTCTTTCGATCGATTTAGCTAAAGCCTAGGGGACTCGGGCCAGCCTGTCAAGCTGCTTGTGTCCGATTTATTCTCTTAATCAAACTAATCAAGATAAGTCCTCTTTGCCCGGAGTTCTTGAGCTTGGTACATTGACACCACAACTGACTTAGCCTGTCTCGTCCATGGAGGGTATGACATGGCTGATGAGCTTTTTTCCGCTCCATCGGACCTAACGCTTATAAATGATCAAGAGCTGTCTGAGCTGGAAGCCAAGGGTGTTGCCGAGTTCGATCGGATTCACGATCTGGACGAAGTGACGCCGGAACGCGTTCAGTACGCCGCTCAGCTCACCGCAGACCTTGATCGAATCCGGGCGGAACTCGCTGCCCGAGAAGTTCGGGCGCAGCGTCTCGCAGAACAGGAACGAGTGCGTAACGCAGACCAGATGAGCGCGCTCAGGACGCGCGTGCATGGCTCTGAGACGCCCGAGACTGAACCGCTCGAAGGGAAGGTCATGGGTTCAGAGGAGGTAGCTGAGGCTGCCGCCAAGGGTGTTACAGCGGCTCTTGTCTCGGTTCTCGGAGAGCGGATGCTGCCCAAGCGCGCCGTTGCTTCTCTGTCCGAGACTTCTCAGGTTGCTCCTCAGCCGAAGACTCCTACGCAGAAGCTGAGCATCACTGCGAGTGTAGACATCCCGGGCGTTGCCCCGGGTAACAACATCTCTAACCTGAACGCTCTTTCTGAAGCCTTCTCGCGTAAGGCGCGTGCTGTCCCGGTTACTCGAACTGGTTCGACGGATAACGGCCATGTGGTCGCCACGATTCGGAATCAGTTCGAACACACGGTAGATGACAGGACTTCTCCCGCTCAGGTGGAAGAGCTGTTCTCTCATCTTGTTCGCCCTGAATTGAAGAACTCTCTTGTGGCCGGGGGTGGCTGGTGCGCTCCGTCCGAGATCCGATACGACTTCTTCAACATCGCATGTGAAGATGGTCTGATTGACCTTCCGACATTCGGTGTGACCCGAGGAGGTATCCGGTTCCCCGTGTCGCCTTCTCTGGCCGATGCGATCGGTGACAACGCTTTCGCCCCGTTCGCTGTCCCGTTCACGAACGCTTCGGTTCCGTGGCTCTGGACGGAAGCCGACGACATCGCGACCGTGACCGGTTCTCCGAATAAGCCCTGTATGCGTGTCCCGTGTCCGGACTTCGAAGAAGAGCGTCTCGAATGCTACGGCATCTGTCTGACTGCCGGTAACCTCACCGATGACGCTTATCCGGAAGCGACTCAGAACACCTTGCGTCTTCTGATGTCCGCCCACGCGCACGCGATGAACGCGCGCCTGATTGCGCTCATGGTGGCTCAGTCTTCCGCCCCGATTGCTACGGGTGAATTTGCGGGTGGCGGAACTCCGGCTACGGCCAAGCCCGCTTTTCAGCAGATTCTCTCTGGTCTGGCTCTTGGTGCAACGGACTATCGCGCTCGGTACGGAATGTGTATCGATGACGTGATCGAGATCGTTGCTCCGTACTGGCTCAGGGATGTGATCCGGGCGGATCTGGCTTGGCGGACGGGCGTTGATCTTCTCTCGGTTTCTGACGAGATGATCAACGGGTTCTTCGTTGACAGGAACCTCCGTGTCCAGTGGGTAAATGACTGGCAGGTTCGCGGCGCTGGTCAGTTCGGTAACGCTACTCCGATGACTGCATGGCCTACGACCGTAGACGTGATGATGTATGCGGCTGGTACGTTCCTGCATGGTAACGGTATGAGCCTGGATCTTGGCGTTATCCGTGACTCGGTTCTGAACGCTGAGAACGACTTCACCGCTGCATGGTCTGAGGAGTGTCACCTTATTGCCCGTGTTGGTCATGAGTCGCGTCAGTACCGAATCACTTTCTCCGTGATGGGTGCTACGTCCGTGGCTCAGCTCACTCCCGGTACGAACATCGATCCTTTCCCGAACCTCTGATAATGGCTAAATTCGTCAGTGAGACCTTTGAGCTTGGAAACGAGCCCGTAAAGGTAATCGAAGAAGCAGATCTAGACTTGATGGTTTTCCTCTCGGCTAGTAGTGCTTCTGTCCGAATTGGATACGGCCCTAACAACGTCGCTGCTCTCTTTCTCGGTCTTAAGGACCAGATGATCCAGCTTACTGAAGGACGTGAGTTGTGGGCCGTATCCATCGGAGGAGAAACGCAGACTCTAGGCGTATATGCCTTCCCTAACTGATTGAAGGAGGTGAATCTAAATGGCTGGAGCACGACCAATCGTTGATCCTCCTGAATTTACTTCTCTTCCTTTTGGGTTGTGGGATGCTGTCCAGAAGCCTACTGCTCCTGCTCACTGGCAGAATGGAGTAACGTACATCGAGCGTTGCCCGCGCGGTGACACCACTTTTGATGAGTGCATATCCGTGACGGGAACGGGCGCGCCCCCGGAACCGCCGACGAAGACGGATAACGTCTTTCAGGCGTTCCGGGGGGCAACGCCCATCACGATCTATGCTCGTTTCGACTGTTCCCCCGTAGGTATCGGAGAAGCCGAGGAAGCAGCGACGGAAGCTCTCTCCCGTTCCGAGAACACTCAGCTAGAGTCCGCATTCTGGACGGGTGTTGTCGGGGGACAGACGGCAGCCTTTCCGCATCTGGCAGCGAACGCGGAAGTGGATGATGCCGAAAGCATTCTTCTACAAACTGCCGCATCTGTGTGCGTCACGGGCGTAGACGTAGCTCGGGGACTCGGGGAACTGGAAGACTGCCTAGCTGATTGTCGTTCGGGCCTAGGACTGATTCACATTCCGCCCGAGGCGTTGCCTACGTTCGTTGCGTGGAACTTGGCCATTAGACGTGACAACGCCTTGTTTACTCCTGCCGGTCATCAGATCGTGGTTGGAACCGGGTACCCGGGAACAGGTCCGGACGGTTCCGCTCCTCCCGCTGGTCAGACGTGGATCTATGGAACAGGCCCTATGTTCGGCTATCGGGGGAACGTGCGGTTTACCGCCGCTCGCGAGTCCTTTGACCGAGCAGAGAATACGTTTCAGATGATTGCCGAGAGGACTTATGTTCTCGGATTCCAGTGTTGTCATTTCGCTGCTCTGATTGAACTTGGCGCACCAACGTAATAGGTAGGCACAATGGCTAATTCGACATGCGCAACTCCCATTAAGGGAACCCATTTGCGCATCATCGCTCTTGACGTCTGCGGCGTACCTATCACGGGCGCCGGTAGTCTCGTTGTCGTGACAAAGGGATTCGTTCAGGTCACGCAGGAGCCGCAATACCTTGAAGGAGAAGAGTTTGTCGAGCGAACGGCAGACGGTTCTCTCTGTGTGAACCAGAGGGATGACGCCGCTCTCACTCGAATGCAACTCACAATTGACTTCTGTGAGATCAACGTTCTCGGGGCATCCTGGATCACATCCGCTCGAAATCTGGTTTCGGGAGGACCGATCACGGGATCGGGAACAGCTACCGGTTTCGCTGTTGCGGAAGGTCCTTCTACGAATCGGTTCTCTCTCGAAGTCTGGCAGGAAGTTGCAGGGGCGGGCGCGTGTGATCCTGAGGGAACTCAGCGATTCATTTACAATGCGTGGCCGAACGTGGGCTCTTCTCAGATTGGTGAATACACGATCGAGAATGGGCGAAGTACGCTACAGGTCATTGCCGAAACAAGAGGGGCGTCCGCACTTTGGGATACTCTTATCGGCGCCCCCTGGATTCCAGAGGGTGAAACGGTGGAAACCGATGAACATTGGTTGTGGAACGTAGCAACAACTCCGCCCCCAACTATCCAGTGTAATTCCACTGAATTCGTTCCGGCCTAAGAGAATCGGGGGAAGACTATGGCTTTGGCTTTGTACTCTGAAACCTACTGGTATCCCAGCGGGATTCTTGCTGCATCGATTCCGGCCACAGTCTTCCCCCGAGGAAGCAGTGTTCCGGCTCAGCTCTGGCAAGATGCCGCCGGTACAATTCCGCTACCTAATCCGCTCAATACATCTCTGACCGGCGTTCTCACGTTCTACGCTAGCGTGGGTGAATACTGGGTTCACATTGATGAAGAGACTTTTCCTATTAATGTGGGAATGTCTCAGGAACAAGCGGATCTTTCTACCGGTATTGCCTCGGGTGGAAATATTCGACCCAACGGACTTAATCCAATAGCTGTCGATATCGACCCCTTTATTGGATATATATCATTTGTAAATCAGATCGGTCCTCAGTCACCTACGATTGTCAAGGTGGATTTCCCTGGAGCAACGGTTCAGCTAGATGCAGCCGCTCAGGCTAGGGGCATTACTTGGTGGCTCGTTGACGGATTCGGAAATATCTTTCAGCAGGCTACTATACCGACGAATGAACAATTCCGTCAGTACATTGTTCTGGGTGCATCTTTTCTAGATACTAGTCTAGGTCAGATTGCCCAGACTCAGAGCCTACCGGTAATCCTTCCTCAATTGGCTAACCAGTTTAACGATCTGCTTATAGCGCTAGGATCGTTCAGTATTTCAGGAAATATAATTTCAGCGAATGGAGCGAACCTATCTATTAACAAGTCTTCTGGAACTATCTTCGCTAGATCTTTCAATCATTATACGAATGGGTTCCTTACTGACAATCCTCATGTTGCCGATAGCCCAGCCTTGACGGTTGCTCCTTTCCGTCGTGCGCTTCGCGGCATTCTTCCTCCTGCCACTCCAATTTCAACAACTATCGATCCTGCGAACTACGATCTGAATGGCGTACTGACTCCTGTTGGCGGAGGAGCAAACAATTCCACCCTTCAGAGAATTTACCTATTTGCTAGCGAAGACGCTAATAACCGGCTAGTAGTTCAGTACGGACAGACAGTTTTTTCTAGCCTAGTTAACGCGGTAAACGCCGTAGGATCTGGTACATACGTACCTAGTCAGGTTGCAGCGACGGGAGCGCTCATCGGCTATTTGGCTGTAACCCGAACCGCCACCAACCTTTCTGATCCTGCACAGGCAGTCTTTATCAATGCCGGTAAGTTCGCCACCCCTTAAGGAGTAGCTATGCCTGTTATCAATCCGGCTACTCCGTCTGGTACTCCCCCAGGAATGGGAGCAGACTTCGGACCCTGTCAACTCTGGCCTTATGTTCTTACATGCGATCTTCCGGTAGAAGCTGCACCGATCACGGGGTATGCAATCAGCATGGCCACGGATCTTCTCTGGGCTATGACCGGAATGAGGTTCGGACTCTGCACAATCACTCTCCGGCCCTGTAGACGAGATTGCTTTGAACCGTGGCCGGATGACTGGCGCATGTGGCCAACTTCAGGCACATACCCTCAGCCTGCTTTGATCGCGGGTCAGTGGTTCAATCTCGTGTGTGGGGGATGTCCCGGAACGTGTTCCTGCTCTTCTGTCTCTGAATTCAGACTTCCTAGTCCGGTTCACCAGATACGTGAGATCGTAATAGACGGTACGCCTCTCGTAACAGGGGCCTACAGGGTAGACAACAACCGGCTAGTGGTCCGACAGGATGGGGGCACGTGGCCTCTGTGCAATGATCTGAGCGCTCCGGACGGGGCAGAAGGCACGTGGACAGTCACGGCTGATTTCGGGGAGCCTGTGCCTGATTCAGCGGCTCTTGCCATGGGCGAACTGATATGCGAGATCATCCGAGGGGCGCTAGGAGGGGATTGCCGACTACCGGCAGGTGTTCAGCAACTTGTCAGACAAGGTGTGACGATTCAGTTCCCAGATGTCGGAGAACTGTTCCGGCAGGGGCGAACGGGCCTGTACTTGGTTGACATGTTTATCAACACGTGGAATCCATACGGGCTCAGGCAGAGATCCCGAGTCTACTCAGTAGACAGACCCGAAGTCCGAAGAACGAACACATGAGAGAAGCCCATGTTTCACGTGAAACATGGGCTTCTTCGTTTAGCTGAGCCTCAGAGCGTCAATGATGGCCCTAGCCTCCTTGAGTCCGAGGCCATCGAAATTCTGACGAAGACGCTTGATGCACTGGATCATGAATCCGTTCAGCTCTTCGGTAGTGAACTCCTGGGAGGCCCAAACCGTTGCCTCGGGGATCATCTTGAGCTGAGAGTCAAACCGGGCGTTAGCCTGAGAGGCAAGCTCAAACTTGGCGAGACTGTTGATCTCGTCAATGAGCTGGATTGCATCCTCGATGCACATTCCGGGGGAACTCTGCCGGATGATCTCAAGCGCGCGGAGTCGGTTCATGATGTTCCTCGCTTCCTCTGTTCTCTTGTCTTGGTACTAGTCTACTCGGTTTCTCTGGTCTGTCAAGTGGAGAAGCCCCGAATCATTCTGCGACACAAACCCGATCGTAGCTGATCAGCTCATCTCGCGAGCCATCCTCAAAGACCCGGGTATAGGCGTGAGGACCAGTCACGACGTTTGCCAGAGTCTTGAAGGCGAACAGGGATCGCTCAGGGTCGTCTTCGCACCAGTAGGCCCGAACCATCTTCTTTCCGATCAGGGCCTTCTTGCTGTCCCAGACCTGAGAAGGGCTCATGTACGTGAAAGCCACGATTCCTCGCTTCCTCTGTTCTCTTGTCTTGAGACTAGTCTACTCGGTTTCCTCGATCTGTCAAGCTCTGATTCGGGTGTCCGATTTATCATCATAAGATGCCCAAGATCAAAGCATGAGGAAAGGGCCCCTTTCGGGGCCCTTTCCTCTCGGTTACTTGTAGAGGTAGACCCTCATCTTGCTCTGTCCGTCTCGGCCGATGAAGTCAACCTGACCCTTCCAGAAGAGCGAAGTCCGCTGAGCGGGAGTCAGATTGCAAGTCTTCCAGATCTGAGCCAGGCTCAGGTTACCGCCAAACACGGTGACTTCCTTGCTCCTCGTGGTCTTACCCTGGAAGGTCGTGATCTGGAAGCCGTAGACCTCGTTCATGATTTCCTCTTTCCTCTCGCTCTGTCCTTCTGATGAAGAGTCTACAGAACCAGGACTAGAGATGTCAACACGAAAAGGGCCTGCAAACCAAGATTTTTTAGTGCCCGTCTTTATGATGATATTTCCGGAAAACTGGACATCAGGTACACTAGCCTCATGATCTCTGGAGACATGAAATGGTACGTACTGGCCGAGACCCTGAGGCAAGCGCTTCACGCAGACTTGACCTTGAAACCCGACCGCTCAGGAGTAGTCCCGGGAGCGATTGCCTGGGATGAGTGTGACTGTGGACTTCTCGCAGTGAGCTACGCCCAGATCTATCCGAGCGAAACGTTTCCTGATCTGATCCTGAATCCGGCAGGAAACTGTGACGCCAGTGTAGAAGTGATTGAGCTTGTCATTCAGCTCATACGCTGCGCACCGAATCCGGGAACAGATTTGAGCGGTAACGATCTGGCTCCGTCTGTCGCTGCGTTGGATGCTTCGGCTCAGGAAGCCCTGAGAGACGCCTATGAGCTGATTCAGAGCGTACGAGAGACGCTGTGCCAGATGCAGGAGAACCGAGACATCCTAGAGTATCTTCTACGTCCGTTGACGCCTCAGGGACCTTCCGGGGGATGCGTAGGCAACGAACTTCGGGTGTTCGTCGGTCTCTTGAGGGGATGAGAAAGGGACCATGTTTCACGTGAAACATGGTCCCTTATCCTTACTCGGGAAGTCCCTTGGCCTTCCTCTGTTCTCTTGTCTGCTCTCAGTCTAGCGGTTCTAGCTGGTCTGTCAAGAGCTGATGTGCTTCTGATACTGCTCGATGATCTGGGAGAACTTGTAGTCACCTTCTGCGACCGAAACATAGTCCCGGTACACGTCCTCAACCGGAGTCTTATACTTGGAGGGAAGACCCTCGTACGCCTTCACGCGAACCCTGAGGCCCTTCCCGCCCGGAAGCAACCGGCGCGTGATGACGTAGCCGTAGCCCTTACCGTACAGTTCCTTACGGTTCATCGTTCTTCCTCTCCTTGTTCCTGAGAAGAGTCTACCACATGTTTCAGGCATCCATAACCACAGACTTCACCCCTTCTCGATTGAGAAGACTCCTCCGCTTGCCTGGGGGTCCCGTAGAACGGGACATGCGGCGCAGGATTGCACGGGCCGAAGAACGAGCCCGACAGCTTGCCCCCGGAAGCATGTCCCGACAGATAACTTCCCGTATCACCAGGGAACGAGACGAGATCACGGGATATGTGATCAGCAACCATCCGGCAACGATCTACGTTGTCTCGGGAACCCGTCCTCACGTCATCCGGCCGGTTCGTGCTCAGGCACTCCGGTTTCAGGTAGGCGGAAGAACGGTCTTTGCAAAGATCGTGTATCACCCTGGTACCCGAGCAAACAACTTCCTCCTAGATGCTTTGAGAGAAGCGCTCTAGGAGGAAGTGAGGTCAGTTCATATTCTCTTCGGTAATTAGATCAAGCTCACGAATCAGACTATCCGGGCTAGGAAACAGGTCAGGCTCTTCGGTCTCGACAGCGAAGACGTTCGAAGAGTTCCGCATCACTGCGTCTTCAAACTCCATCTCACCGCGCTTGACCTTCTTACCGTTCTCCCGAGCCTGAGCCTTCAACTCGTTCAGTTTCACGTTCCTGGGGTTCATGGTCTGTTCCTCTCGTTCGGTCCTTCTGATGAAGAGTCTACAGAAGGACCGAACGAAGTGTCAAGCTCAGAAATCCATGTGCGAGAGACGAACTCCTCTACGAACTAGCTCGTTCCAACACTGCGCTACCCGCTTGCCCCACTCGGCTTTATCTTGCTGTCTAGCAGGGAGTGAAAGAGACGCAATTAGATCAAAGAAGGTGGCTCGAACATCATGGATAGAAGCCCTACTCAGGTCAGCATCGAAGCTGAGCACTCTTCCAGAGTTCATTTTAGTTCCTCGTATCAGGCAGAGAACTGAACCAACTTGCCGAACTGAGCGTAATACGCCTTGACGTCATCGTGAGTGAAATCCCTGCGAAGGTTGTTCGCCACGGTCCAACCTTGAAGTACAAGGCCGTACGTCTCCCACTCTTCGAGATCGGTGTTCCAGCGAACCGGGATAGTGATTTTCATGGTCTGTTCCTCCTAGTCGCGCTTGCGTGAGTCTAGTCTACCCGGTTTCTGGGATCTGTCAAGCCTCCTTGTATGTCTCTGACTTCTCGTCCCACTTGATAGAAGGGCCAGAATTCGTCTCGTGATCCCAGAGGAGCGGAGAACCGCAACAGCCGCAACCCGATACGCTGATCTTGTATCGGCGCGTCAAGAGGGCAAGCCCTTCGAGGAATTCCTTCTTGCGCTCTTCTTCAGTCATGACTTCTTCATCTCTTCATCTGCCCTGTCTGCATACTTGAGCAGATCAGCAGCGAAGTTACGGGCTTCCTCGGGACTCAGAGGAAGAATCACGATACGTCCATGTTCACTCTGCGGATAAGAAATCGTCAGCCGGGGGCAGACAACGAACTGAGTTTCCTTGTGGCGCCGGATACCGACCGTCCAAAGGACAGCCTTCCAAGTAGCCTTAGTGCGTGCCATGTGCTTTCTTCCTCTTCTCGTCCAGTTCCTTAGCTTCCTCGTTCAATCGTACAGCACGGTACGACAGATCCGAAATCCCGGAGCACTGCGCTAGGGCTTCCCTTGGATCAAGACGGACGTTAACGACTGATCCGTCTTGTGTCAAGACAACAAGCTCAATCAGGTACTTTCTCCGTCGTTAACAATCGCGTATGAATGTAGTTCAGCTACGCTCATCACGCCTCTTGACCGACTCATTCCATTGATCAACGATCGCGGGCGGAGTCCGATCCTTGTTCTCTTCGTAGAGATTATCGAACGTCTCGGCCTTCTCGGCTGGCGTCATGTCGTCCATGTCGGACCAACGCTGACGATGCTTACCGCTCATTGTTTTTCCTTTCTCTGATTATGATCTTCTCTCGTCTCTGCTTGGAGATCTCGGACAGACAGCCCATATACACTTCGATGATCTCATGAATGTATTCTACTGTTTGGCCGGTTACTTCCGCTGTCATTTCTTCTGCGAGAGTGTAGTCTCTCATGCCTTCTCCGCGCTCCAACCCCAACCCGTTCTCTGCTTGGACAGAGGAGTCTTGTAAGCTGCCCAGACTCGAATCTTTATCAAGCCACACCGCTCAAGAGCGCGTGCAGTCCTGAGCGTGAAGCCGTCCGCATCGCTGAGAGAACCCTGTTCGTCCAGGACGCGCAGAGCCTGGGCCATGTGCGGAGTGAGAGAAACGGCCTTCATCCTTGCTCCTTAGGCGTAGCAACCCAATCGCACATGTGATGGGTGCTCTTCGATCGGTAGTTGGTCCACGTGTGAGAAGACCACTCCACATCAATGAGACCGTTCCTCTGAAGGACACGGATGGTGGCCCGAGAGATCCCGTTGTAGGCGTACCACTTTCCCGCCGTCTTGATCTGTTCGAGAGCCTTCTTCTGCGTCTCGGTCAGCCTCATCTATGTTCCTCTCTTCGATTAAGAGAAGTCTAGCACACCTGGATGCAGGGATGTCAAGTCCCCGTTCTCAGAACACGCCCCGACACCACCCCCTCCCGACGCTTGTCCGAATTGGGCAACCTTGCCCGGGTACCTCCTCCACGGAGAGTGACGGACCGTATATGGGAACAGGGTGAACAGGGTGGGTCGGTTAACCGCTAAATGAAAAGCCTCACGCGGGGGTTAACTGGGCTCCCTGTTCACCCTGTTCCCATACATGCTCGGACACGGAGCGTAGTCCGGAACGATCATGGATTCTCGGGGGGTACCTTCCGGAGCATGAAGGATTTTTCTAGGAAACGCGAAAAGATCGAATTTCAGGTAGACGAAGACGTTTTCGAAGCTGCGCCCGCTATTCCGGCTGGCGTTCTTACTCAGTTCGTCGTCAAGTTCTCTGGGGTGGAAAATCTTCCTGCGTCAGAACGTGTGAAGGCTTTTGGGGAAGTTCTTGAGATGGTTCTCAAGCCCGAATCGTTCGAACGATTCCTGAGACGTCTCGAAGACCGAGAACGGCCTATCGACATCAACCAGCTAAACGACATCATTGTGTGGCTTATGGAGCAGTACGGCCAGCGCCCTACCATGCCATCTCCGGACTCGTCTTCTGGGCAACCCAACCCGGAGTCTGGCACGAACTTGACGGGAGCCACATTGGTAGGGGTATCGAGCTTCAATCCCTCGAAGTAGATCAGTTTTTGAATCTGATCTATGCCGAGATGCTGAGGCGTCTTTCTCCGAAGAAGGGGCAATCCATGGACGACGCACGGCGTGCGCTGGACGGCCGCCTAGGGGTGGCGTCATGGGGCGTGGCTGGCGTTCTCCCAGCCTCTGAGCCCGAGCGTGACCCCCAGGCCCCATGGTGGTGGGACGGGGCTGAGAACGCCTCTCAGGGCTTCCTCAGGGCTCAGGGGGTGGCGCTGTGACCACTCCAACCGGCGGGGGACTCGTTGGGGATGCAACGATCCGGATTACTGCGGATACTGATCCCGCGATCCTTGCTCTTGCCGGGTTGACCCGAGATGCAGACGGAAGACTGAGGGATCTTCAGGGAAGGTTCGCTTCTACCAATCAGACGATCAACCGAACCCTGACTAACATAGGGCCAGTTCGGATTGACGTTGATGATGACGAAGCTACGAATCGTCTTCGACAGTTCAGCACGAATGCTCTCAACATCCTAGGAACCATCGGGCGTGCGGCCGTACCTTTGGCCGGTATCGGTGCGGCTCTCGGTTCTGCGGTTCCTCTCGCTGCCGGTCTTGCTGCCGCTGTATCCAACGTGGCTCCCGCCGCTACAGCGGCAGCAACCGGCATGATTGCTATCCGGCAGGCTGCGTTCACAGTTCAGCTAGCCATGATCGGTGTCGAAGACGCCGTTACGGCCGCATTCGCTACCGGAGAAGGAAGCGCAGAAGCTTTTCAGGAAAGTCTTGAAGGTCTCGCCCCTTCTGCACGGAACGCTGTCCTTGAACTAAGGGGTATGCGTGAAGAGCTGGTAGGTATCCAGCAGTCTGTACAGCAAAGGTTCTTCGCAGGATTCGCTGGTGAGATTCAGGATCTCTCCACGTCCGTTCTTCCTCTTCTCGATAGCAGTCTTAACGTTACTGCCATAACTCTGAACCAGATGGCTCGGGGAGCTTCCGATGCTGCTCAAGAGCTAGCAGAAGACGGAACCCTAGGACGTGCCCTTGGCGGAGCAACGAACGGCCTGTTCAATCTGAGAGACGTTCCTGCTCAGGTCGTAACCGCGTTTGGTCAACTCGCGGCGGCAGGTGCTCCCGCATTCGATCGGATTACTGAGGCTGCCGCAAATGCGGCAACAGGAATCAGTGAACGGCTTTCCAGTGCAGTCGAATCCGGAGCATTGGACGAAGCGGTTCAACGTGCGGCTGATGTTCTTTTCTCTCTGCTTCCTATTGCTCAGGATGTCTTCGGAGTCTTGGGCAATCTCTTCGATGCTGCGTCAGTCGGAGGAGACGATCTGTTTCAGGTCATCGGATCAGTCTTCGATGCGCTGAACCAATTCACTGGAACAACAGGCTTTCAGGAAGCCCTAGGCGCACTAGTCGAAACCATGGGCGTAGTTGGCGATACGCTCGCTCCGCTTCTTATCTCCGCGCTTGAAGTTCTCGCACCTGTCTTCACTACTTTGGCTGAGCCCGTTCAGCTTCTCGTTACTAGTCTCGGTCAAGGGCTTGAGCCCATCATTATTGCTCTCGGTCCTGTCCTTCTTTCTGTGGCGGAAGCACTCGGTTCTATCCTTAGCGCTATCTCTCCTCTTCTTCCCGTTGTCGGACAACTGATTGCCGCACTCGGTCCTAGCCTTACTCCAATCTTCGAGTTCCTAGCCCAGCAATTCGAGCTCTTCGCTCCCGCCATTCTCGAAGTCGTGTCAGTTTTGCGGACTGCTTTGCAACCGATTCTCGCTGCATTGCCTCGGGTCATTGAACCGATTCTTCAAGCTTTCTTGCGTCTGATCGAAGCTGCTCTTCCTGTTCTTCTTCAGCTACTTGTCGAGCTTTCTCCGACCCTGGTTCAGCTCACTGTTCTTCTCGCTGACCTTCTTCTCGTACTTACTCCGTTGATCGTGGCCACTCTCGATCTGGCTACGAATTTGCTCAATTTTCTGATGCCCGCGATCAGTGCGGTAATCGGAATTGTTGGCGGTCTCGCTCGTGTTCTGGGTAACTTGGTAAACGAAGTAATCCGAGGCGTAGTCATGCCCGTTATTCGAGCCTTGACAGGCTTGATCAATGAAGACTTCCTGAGCGCCCTCACGTCTGCGAGAAACGTAACGTCCCGAGTTCTGAACGCCATCGGAGGATTCTTCCTAACTCTGGCCAGCGTAGTTAACACGGCTCTACAGAACACGGTCGGATTCGTCCGAGATCGTGTTGCAGATATCGTAGAGTTCTTCCAGAACATGCCCGGACGGGTTACAAGCGCTCTATCTCGGTTCGGAAGTAGTCTAAGAAGTACGGTTCGGAACGCGGTTCAGCGTGCCGTTGATGCAGTGACAGACCGAATCGACCGCGCAGTAGAGATCATAGGGAACTTGCCAGAACGTGCGGGACGTGCTCTGGGAAACTTGGGCCGAACTCTGTACAACGCTGGACGTGACCTGATTCAAGGCTTTATAGACGGAATCCTGAGCCTGGGGGATGCTGTTGAAAACGCCGTAGGCGGGTTGGTTGACGCTGCTACCGGGTGGCTCCCCGGTTCTCCCGCTGAACGGGGACCCCTTTCGGGTCAAGGCTATGTCCTTCTCCGTGGCCAGCGTTTTACGGAAGACTTTGCCCGGGGTATCCGAGAGCCTGAACGTATGGTGCAGGAAGCCTCTAGAAGCCTTGCCAGTTCGTCTCTGAGCGGTTTTAACGAGCTTGGGCGACCTAACTTGCCTTTGGCTCTTACTCCGATCGCAGGAACGTCAGCAACGGCCATACAGGGGCAAGTTCAGCCGATCATCAACTTCACGAACCGAGGCGTCATCGGTTCCCGGGCAGAAGTCCTCAACTGGCTTACTGCCGCTCTCGATCAACTTGCCCGACAGAACCGATTGCCTGAGAACACTCGTCCCAACCGTCCTAGCCTGAGGAACCGCTGATGTGGGCACCTTGCGTTTCTGGCGCAGCGTATACCATTGCTGTTGACTGGAATGAAGACGGTTCTTTCTCAGGGCTGGACGTTCTGACAACGGATGTTCTAGACCAGGGCATCACGACTTCTTATGGCCGAGATCAGGCGAGACAGCTAAGCCCGAGTAAAGTTGGTGACGCTGCTTTCTCGGTGTGCAATGTTTCTCGGGTCTTCTCTCCTGAGAACACGTCTTCTCCTCTGGTTAATGATCTAGGCGCAGCGCGACCAACCAGAATTGAAGTTGAACTAGAAGGTGAGACATATCCGATTCACTCGGGAAGAATTGACGATTTCAACGTTAATGCCGACTTCTCGAATAGATCAGTTGATTTCACGAGCCTTGATGGTCTCGCACTTCTTCAGAACGCGGAGATAAGCACCGCTGTTTACCGAGCACAGCGAACAGGCTTCTTGATCAATAGAATCCTAGACTCGATCGGCTGGACTGCACCGAGATCGATCGATGTTGGCGCCAACCGTCCCCCATGGTGGTGGGCAGAAGGCGTTGACGCACTCAGTGCGGTGAACTCTCTCGTTCTGTCTGAAGGTCCTCCCGCTATCGCTTATGTCGCTCCCGATGGAACCTTCGTGTTCCGGGATAGGCATCATCGAATTCAAGATGCTCCGTCTCTGACTTCTCAGGCGTTCTTCAATGCTAATGAAATCAGTTGTGAAACTCCGGTAGTTTCTGGCTTCAGCTATACTCCTCCTTTTACCTATGATCATGGTTGGCGAGACATCATCAACCATGTCACTCAGGACGTAGAAATCCGAACACCAACGGCTGAAGACGAAGTAGTTTGGTCCGACGAAGGAACCTACACGATCAGTTCTGGTGAAACGATTACGATTAATGCCGTAGCCAATGAGCCATTTATTATGGCTCAGGTTCCGAATCAGAGCATCGACTTCGGAACCATCTCGGGTATTGGAACACTGACAGTAACCCTATCCAGAACTTCGGGTCAGTCCACTCTTATTCGCCTTACTGCTTCAGGAGGCTCCGTAACCTTCACCTATATTCAGCTCAGAGCCCGAGCACTGGATACAGGCGCAAGCCTGAAGATCGATGAATCAGATAGTGCTTCGATCTCCACACATGGAGACAAGACTTACCCAAACAATCTCGAATGGGTGAACAGACACAATGCACAGGCAGTAGCATTTGTGATCCTGGCTCACTATGCGCAACGTAGGCCAATCGTTCAGCTCAGAGTCGTATCGTGTGATCCTGAGCATTTTGTGCAGATCTTGACTCGGACTATTTCTGATCGGATTACTATCCGTAACGGTGAACTTGGCCTGTTCGATGACTTCTTCATTGAGTCAGTTGCACATTCAATCCAAAGGATCAATCCGGATCAGCCTCCCGTTCACTCTGTCGTATTCGGATGCGAGCGAGATATCCTAGAAATAGAGAATTGCTTCACATTCGACGTCGCCGGACGGGGATTTGATCAGGGTGTCTTCTGCGGGCAGGGCACGGATGATCCTGATACTGTTTTCATCTTTGATGACCCTCAAAATGGGCAATTTGATTTCGGAGTATTCGGAACATGATCCGAGTATCGGATCTTTTCTGAACGGAGTTCGGAACATGAACGAAGCGCGGGCGTACATCTATCATGGAGAATGGGTAGCGGATTGCCCGAGGCAATGCGGGAACGTTGAATTCCTGTTCAATCGGATGGGCAAGAAGGGCCCAAGGACGATAAGGAAACAGGTTTTCTCCTGTTCGTACTGCGGTCTTACTGCCCCGATCGAATGGGCGCCAAACGAAGAAGAGCTAGAGATTACCCTTTCTCTTCGCCCCATTCCTCATACACGTAATTGGTACCCAAAGGGTCATCCGGTAGCAATCAAGTATGGTCTTCCGGATGGGCAATCTATTCATGATCTGGTTGAGGAAGCCCGACAGCACGGTGTGATTCCCCCTGAAAGGAAAGCGGTCTTCTAATGGTCTGGACTCCCCCTCTTACCGCTATCGCGGGATCAGTGCTCACAGCTGCCGAATGGAACACTTCAGTTCGAGACAACCTGAACGAGACTGCTCCCGCTAAGGCCACTCAGGCAGCGACGCTTTTTGTTGGTACTGGCGTCAACTCGATTGTTGAACGTCTTCCCGTCGAAGACGCAATCGTTACGCAGGAAACTACTACTTCAACAACCCCTGATGATTTGGCTACAGTCGGTCCAACCGTTACAGCTACGACAAGCACGAATGCGATCATCTTCCTTCGTTCTGGTCTTCAGAATTCCATAGCGGGAGCAACGACGATCGCAGGATATGAGACTTCAGGGGCAACTACGCTTGCAGCAAACCTTGCTCGTGCTATTAGCTCTGACGGATTGGATGCTAACTCACGTATTCGTGTAGGAACGACTATCTTTACGGATGATCTAACTCCCGGATCTAACACTTTCCAGATGAAGTATTGGGTATCGGGTGGAACAGGGACGTATATCCACAGGCAGATTTCGGTGATCCCGCTATGACTTCTCCTTTTATCTCTGGCTCTGACGGATACGATGGGAGGAAGGTCTTAACGTAGTCGAGTACAATGGGAGATGAACCGCTTACGGTGACCGATGTTCGCATTGACGGGCTGTACTGGAAGGACTGAACATGTCTGACGCTCGTACTCAGTACCTGATTGAACAGGCTACTGAAGAACGGATCTCAAATCTCGAAACTGAGCTTGACGCCGTGAGGACAGAACTTGATCAGATTAAAAAGGCTCTTGTCAAGCCCGAGCCTCAGCCTGTAAGGAAGCCGATATCTAAGTGAAAGTTCTTGTCTATCCTGCGGACAAATATGGGTGCGGCCATTTCCGTATGATCTGGCCCGGAGAAGAGCTGAGGAAACAAGGCTATGATGTTGATGTAATTTATGGTAAGGATAGACACGTTCGGGTTCACCTTGAAGGTGAAAAGGTCGTAGACGCAGAGATTGAAGCAGATGTAGTTGTCTTTCAGAGACTGACTCATAAGTACATGTCTCAGGTCGTCTCGGTTCTCCGTTCAAAGGGAATCGCTGTTGTCGTAGATATCGATGACGACCTGAACGCAATTGATCCTAACAACCCGGCATGGAATATGGTTCATCCTAAAGAAGAGGGGTGGCCTCATTCCTGGAAGCATCTGAACGAAGCCTGTCGGACAGCTACACTCGTGACCGTCTCGACTCCTGCACTTCTAGACGTGTACGCCAAACATGGCAGAGGGCACGTTCTGTACAACTATCTTCCAGATCAGTACGACGGGATTCCGCATACAGATTCGGATGTGATTGGTTGGCCAGCGTCCTACCATTCCCATCCGAATGACCCGATAGTAGTAGGCGGAGCTATTGCGCGTCTCGTCTCAGAGGGTTACTCGTTCAAGATGGCGGGAGACGCCTCGGGCGCGGGAAAGGCGTTCGGTCTGGTCTCCGATCCGGAAGGCCAGCCGTGTTCGGTCGAAGAGTGGCCGTACGCTGTTGCTCAGTTCGGGATCGGGATTGCCCCTCTTGCTGATACGAAGTTCAATCGCTCGAAGTCTTGGCTGAAGCCTCTTGAGATGAGCGCCGCTGGCGTTCCATGGGTGGCATCCCCGAGAGCGGAGTACGAGCGTCTGCACGCCCTAGGAGCGGGTCTCACGGCCGAACGGGGGCGCGTCTGGTACAGGACCCTCAAGAGCCTCGCGGAGTCCTCTCAGCGGCGCTCAGAGCTTTCTGAGGCTGGACGTGAAGTAGCTCGCGGACTCAGACTTGCCGATCATGCGTGGCGTTGGCTGGAAGCCTGGGAACGAGCCTGGAAGATCGAGCAGAACAAGGCATAGAGAAAGCCCCCGGATCTGATCCGGGGGCTTTCGTTAATTAGTCAGTCGGTATTCTGCATTATCTGAGCTGAGGGGCCCTGCTGATTCTGGATAGACTACTATGCGAAGTTGAGCGTCCGAGTTTGACATACTGTAACGCTCTAGCTGAACTTCTGCGTCATTCAAGGATCGGTACTGATCTCCGATTATGTGCCAATCCCCAGAGCGCTCCCCGAATACCTGAACGTAGAAATAGCTCACTTCTTCTTGTCGTCCTCCCTGGTCTGGTCTCGTTTCTCGTGCTTCCTACGGGTGCTAGCTGAGGAACGGCGCTCACGCCCGGTAGGATTCTGGTTCTCGTTCTTCTTTTCCTCGGCCATTCTCAGTCTCGGACTGTTCGGGCGAGGCTCATGAGACTTCTCGTGAGTCCGAATAGCTAGGGCTAGATCCGGAGAGTCAGGGAGTACACGCGTGCATCTCGGACACTTCCAGTCGCTCAGTACGGCAACACCTTCTTTCCGGACGGAGTGCGCCTGTCTGGCTCTTCCGACTCAGGTTTCTTCTCTTGCTTTTGCTTCTGTACCTGTTTCGCCATTCCAAGACGCTCCGCACGCGAGACAGAGTCTGTGATCTTCCACGTTGATCAGCTTACGGTTCTCGCAGATAGGGCACTTAGCGCGATTCCTCTTGCGCCTGAGCTGGTTCCTTTGATATGTGGTCATCCCTGCCCAGATCCCTACGTCCCCATTTCTGAGAGCCGAGTCAAGGCATTGAACCATCACGGGACAATGGTCACAGAAGAATATCCGTGCGTCTCGTACATTCTCTTGTTCCCATAGATCCCCACCTTTGTCGGGAGGAAAGAAGAGCAATGCTTCCGTTCCGTAGCACGCTGCCCGAAGATGCCACTTAGGGAAGCCCGGCAAGTCAGCTTTTCTATTAGGAAGCTTCAGCATTGCTCTTCTCTCTTTCCTACGTCAGATGATCTTCTTGACCCTCTGACCATCCGGGACAACAGCCCGGTAGTCCTCCCCAGATCCATCACGCTTACCCGTGACGGTAGAGCCATCCCGAGTCTGAATCCGGTCATTCTCCCGGAGATTCTTGGGGTCAGTCCATCGTGACATCTTGTGTTCCTCCTTTCTCAATGGACCGTAAGAGGCACGGTTCGTGTCCGTGCCCCAAACGGCTCACTGAGAATCAGGCAAGAACGTAACGGGTATACAGACTGTGGATCATTTCGTAGCACTCGGACTCAACCATGTCATGCTTGCCCTGAGAGAAGCAGTCCTCAGGATGCACATTGTGCTCAGTGCATCGGGGAACAACGTACCGGCTACGGTGAACCGTAAACTCCACGATACGGTCAACTCGCCACGTCCGGGCCATGCCAGTCTCACGGTCCATGGCCTTTACGATCTGCTTGCCACCCTTGGTGAGCCCCTCGGGAATCTCGAAGATCTCGATGGTACGGACGGTCTCGGTACCGTCTGCCCGGATGTAGGAGATGGTGACCGGGTTCTGACGCTCAGCTGCGGTCTTGAGAGCCTTCAGGGTCTTGGTCTGGTCCGTGGCCTTGATCATGATCCGAGTCCTCTCGCTTGTTCCTTCTGATGAAGAGTTTAGCTAAACCGATGGGAAGCTGTCAAGGCCCCTGAGAGAAGTTCTCTCAGGGGCCTTGAGGTTCAGAGCTGAATCAGGTCAACAGCCTTCTTGTGCTTCCCGAACCACTCGAACTCTTCCCACTCTCCCGCAAGTTCGAACCCCTCAGACTCGATCACCTCTTCGACCGTCGAACCTTCCGGGATCTCGATCTCAGTACCTTCCGCGTACTGACCCGAACCATCCGGGTCAGACACGATCTCAACGAACCTGCCGTAGTCAAAAGCAGTGATGGTCATTGGGCTTCCTCTCGCTCGTTCCTTCTGAGGAAGAGTATAGCCTAGAAACCTCGGTTCTTGTCAACCCATCCTAGAGGGTCGGACTCGAACTCTTCTCGATCGAACGTAGGTTCGGGCTCTTGCTCGAACCCTTCTGGCAACTCGGGCAGAAGAAACTTCTTATATGTCTCTTCAGGCATCATCGTTGATCGCTCCTAGAATTTGCTTGACTGTGAACGTGGCGTAACCAGGCTGATTACTGATCAAACGCAAGATGCGTCGATAAGCGTTGTAACCGTCTCTAAGGGCTTCCTCCGTCATCTGCGCTATTTCCTGGCTCTCTCGAACCCTGAGGATGGTTCGAGCCGTCTTGCAATCCTCACGCTCACACTCAGGCCAGCCACATGGACGCTGAGAAGACATTGTTCGACACTGCATCAATTCTCTACCCTCTTCCATAGTTCGATTCGGTAAACACCCCAAGACTTAGCAATAGTCACATAGTGGTCTGCGCCACGGCCGTAACTAGTCAAAGTCTGGGCATAATGGTTTAGCTTATCGTTTACTTCGTCTTTAGTTAGGCCACCCCCTAGAATTTCTACAAACTCAGACTTCTTCTTGCCCATATTCCTCATTCCTCGTTAACAAAGACTCGGGAGGGTGCTCCCCTCCCGAGTCTTTGATTTCCTCAGATTCGACCTCCGCACACGGGGCCGATCCCCTCACGAACGCTGGTCTCGTTCGTCAGCTCACGTCCGCACTGGCAACATGTGCCAGTCTGCCGACCGTAAGCCTTAGCCTCTTCGAGCGTCATCCGGTTCTCAGGCTTGATGTTCCGGATAGCACCACGCTCGAACTGGAAACCGTCTTCGGTAAGAACCATGGCGTACAGGTAACCAGACTGAGAGCGCTTGACCTTGTAGACCGTTTCGCCAACCTGGTACACGCCCTCTGAAAGACTCTCGTTCGTCTGAACCTTGGGCTGAGCCTTCTTGATCTGGTGAACTCGGGTCTTCGTGGTGTCGAGAAGAGCGCTGTAGTCCTTGAAGCTCTTCACGCCGTTCCACTCGTCTTCGAGAGCGGAAGCAAGCTCCTCCCGGCCAAGCTCCCGAAGCTGGCTCATCAGAGAGGCCCAGAACCGGGCCTGAGGCTCGGTCGGAGAAACAGCCTTCTTCTGTCCCGTCCAGCCGGTACCCTTCCCGCTCTGCGTCTTCCGCTCTTCCCGCACTCGGAAGTCAGGAGTCAGCTTGTGGGAGGCCAGAGCACGGGTCACTCCTACGCGGAGAGTGCAAGGGTCGTTCTCGGTGCAGCAACCCTTGTCGTGCTCCGACTGAGCCTCGATCATCATCTGCTCTTCGTAGGTGGCGTAGCCCATGGTCTTTGTTCCTCTCGTCTGTTCCTGTGTTCCTAAGTCTAGGATACCCAATCCTCGTGTGTCAAACCCCCTGAACCAAAACGGTTCAGGGGGTTTGGTTGATCATTATTGCTCGGTTATCTTTTGAAGTGTATCCATGAACTCATCTGCACTAGAGTATGAGTCTTCACACTCTTTGAACATTTTCACGATAGTTCGAAGATCTTCCTCCGAGTACCCGCCGACGTTCAAGACAGCTTCCGAACCGTCCTTGAAAGTCAGTGTCAGCTTTGTCATGTCTTCCTGCCAGGCAAATCGATCTGTGGACGTAGATCATCATGACGGGCGTAAGTGTCTCCGCCATTGGGAAGACGGATCTTGCTCTCTGTGGCCGAACTGTCGGTCACTCGGCCCTCAGAGAAGGTATGTCCGTTCTTGTCCGTTCCCTTGACGATCTCGTCCCGGAAAGGCTTCATTGTCCGGCCCACTTACGAACCGGGGCAACTGTAATCTTGCTTCCCTCAGCAACAACCGGGTATTCGGTCTTTCGGGACTCTTCGTAAGACTTGTCGAACGAAGCAGCAAGCTTGACCTTATCGGACATAGGGCTTCCGTCCGGGGCTGTCTCTTCCTTGCGATGCTTCCCCATTACTCGGTTCCTTCCAGCTTGTACGACTTGACTTCAAATCGTTCATGTCGGTCAGCCTTCTTCATGGCCTCCATGCGGTCAAAAGCATACGAGCTGTTCAGGGTTGCTACCTGAACAGTCCCATGATGGTTAACTACCAAGTACACGCGCTTGTCTTCGCTCATTCTCTTATTCCTTAGAGACAGAGGAAGAGGCGTACCTAGGTACGCCTCTTCCAAATTGGATCAGTACGTCATCGAGCCGTCGCCAACACCATTCTTCAGGTCGTCCTTGTCCTCAGGCGAAAGCTCCCGCCACTCCTTACTGAAGTCGCTCAGCGTCTCACCTTCAACCTTCACAGCGTCGGCAACATCCTTGATAGAAGCGGTCTTCTTCTCGGGCATCGTTCCTCGCTTCGCTCGGTGCGATCGATTTAGCTAAAGCCTAGCGGCTGAGACACGAGCTGTCAACCGTCTTGAGACAGGACAGGAGACCACACGGGACGCTCTGGGGTGCCCGCCCGGCAGACCTGTCCCGTGTCCTCCATCCGGGACAGAGCCCCATGAACAGCACTCTTGCTGCGTCCCGTGCGTCGAGACAGCTCCGAGACACCTAGAGGACCGTCCCCCTGAACCTCAGCCATGACCAACGCACCCCATACGTCCTCTGAGACCGAATTGTCCGCTTTCTCGATCAAGCTCGGCTGAATCGGACGTTCGGCCGAAGTCGAAACAGGGATGGTCGGAACAGTTTCTTCCGGAAGCCAGAGAGCTTTAGACTCCTGCGGATTCCTGTGCTCGGTATCTTTTACTATCATCCAACCAGGGCCGATCAAAAGATGGGGAGCCCAGCCTTCATCAACGGCTTCCTTATAAACCACTCGGGATTCTTCGGAGTTGAGAAGGAGCATACTGATACGGCAATCGAACTGAGAGCGGATCTCAGTGGGCATGTTCTCTGATTTAGGAAACTGTGTAGCCCAAACAAAGTAAACGCCTAGGGCACGTCCTGTTTCAATAGCCGTAGCCAAATCCTTGATCTGAGCCGATGTGAATCCTCGGACAATCCTGTTTCCTTCATCTATCATGACGACCAAAGCGCGATCTTCCGGAGTTTCCACCCAAGAAGATGTCCTCTTCTGCTTCATCAGTTGTGCACGCCTCGGGAACTCAGTTTCTATGAGCCACTTAACACGCTGCGTGGCTTCATGAACTGTCGTGATCCTCTCTGCTTTCCCGTCGAAGTGCTGAGATTCAAGGCCAAATTTGAGATCCCAGATCTCTAGGTCAGCGTCAACAGCCTGAATAACGTGCGCTGCAATGATTCTCTGAGTACAGGACTTGCCCGAACCAGAGGTTCCGAACAGGCCAATCCTTCTCTTCAGATTTACGAACACGTCTTCACCGTAGGCAGTCCGGCTAAGCCTGAGAGGATCAGCAAGACGAACCGTAGTTGAAGAAGGCTCCCAGAGAAGTTGTCCCTCAAGAGGGTCATGCGTGATGATCCTGACTACCCCATAGCCGGAAGTGCCTCCTTTTCTGAGCTGAATACGCCAGTCATGAGGCAAGTTCAGACCAGCCTGAAGTTGACCTATGTTGTTCTGAACGTGCGGGAAGGTCAGCGATCCATCGAACTTGACATCCACGTCTACCCCGAAAGGTGTATCCCTTCGTCCAAGAAAGCGGAGACCGGCAAGCTTCCGCCTACGGCACATCTGAGCCCAGGCTTCCGGATTCAGGAAGCGCATAGGGTCATCTGCGGGCAGATCCTCCGGAACTTCGTACGTCTCGAAAGGAGGCTCCTCAATCTCGTCTTCAGGCTGAGCCTGAACAGGCTTGGGCGGAGACTCGTCCGGCTGAGGCTGAGGCTGAGGCTGAGGCTGAGGCTGGTCTACGGCGTACTTGGCCAAGTCCGGAGGAAGCCCGTTCACAGGCTTGGGCTCTGCTCGTTCTGGTTCAGGCTTCTTCTCGTCCTTATCCTCTTCGTTCAGCTTCTGCTGAAGCTTCTTGAATTTCTTAGTTAGTCCAGTCTTCCGGCCAATGATCCTGTAAACGCCCTTAGGCGTCTTGTACAAGATGAATCCGAAAACGATGAAAAGCAGAGTGAGAACACCCTGCGTACTGATCCCGCTCTCACTGGCCTGAGCCAGCACAGTTGTCGTGTCCACGGTCGTTCTCCGTTCGTTCGGTCGTGTCGTTCGTTCTCCCGTTCGCCCAGCTCAGCGGCCCCCAGAACGGGCCTGAGCGCCGCTCTGGGGGCCGAACGAACGGGAGCCTAGAGGATGCCCGCGAGGGACGCCCCCAGGCTGTCTACGGGCGGCCCAAGGCTCTCGCTGGCCCACCCGGCGTACCCGTCCGAGAGACCGAGACAGATCCCACAGACCAGAGGAAGGGCTAGGGCAACCTGTTCCTTCCAATCCCTACCACGAACCCTCTTGAGCCAGTAGACCACGAAGACAACCAGCATCAGAAGAACGACGGATCGGCCACCATCATCAAGAGCAATGTGATTGGTCCGAGTCACGTCCGGGTTGTTCCCGCCCATCCCCCTCTCTAGAGCAAGTCCACCAAGCTCATTCGAACCCCAGAGAGGAATACCGGCCAGATCAGCCAAGTACCCTCCCGCAGAGAGGATAAGCAGAGAACCGAAGAGCATGAGCGGAATGAAGGGAAGGAGAAGACCCTTCCAGTCTCCCTTTAGTTTCTTGAAAAACGAGAGCTTGGAACTCTGACTCAGGTACCAAGAAGAAATGTGCCAGACGAGAATAGCCATACCTACGGTCAAACCGCCTAGGCTTACCGCTGCATCCGACACGTCTACGTTTTCCATGATTCCTCATTCCGTAAGATTCCAAAGGGCTTTCACCCCACTATTCAGCAAAAACAAGACTGCTTGCCCTATACCTGGTTCAAAGAAGGAAACAAGCACGCTCGCGAAAATGACCAAAGAAGTGTATCCGAGAGTCTGCCTAATCTTGTCCGGGATCAGAGGAAGAAGCATAGCCAGACTCGCGAACGCCGTCCCGTATCCGACCAGAAGAGCCTGATTGGTCAGAAACTCATGCATCCTTCGCGCCCCTCCTAGCCAACCAAGCTAGACCAGCAACCAAAGCAGAAGAATACGCGCTCAGTCCCGGAGCGTGAACTATCCATTCAGCCATGTGTGAGACCGAGCACGCTCCCAAGGGAAGCCATATGGCCGTAGGTGGTCCATACACTTCGCTCAGATCAAGCAGACTCTTAGCATCCGATCCGAGAGCGATCCCGCCCGAAAGAGCGGGATCTGCCCCGAGAGCTTGACTGGCCTGATACTCCGTCGAAGACGCGAAGTCGAGACCCGAGTTCAGGATCAGGCAGCCTACCAGAGTCGGACCAATCATGACTCGTCCAAGAGATCATAGATCTGCTCGAAGTCGTCAAGGTCAAGTGAGATGACCTGTCCGTTCCTCAGACGAACCGAAGCAAGAATCTTGTTCGGGTGATCGGCAGCGTACTCGTCAACAATCTTGGTGATCTTCTCAAGAAGACTCATGTCTGTTCCTCTCGTTCCTCTTCGGGTCTTCGATTAAATCATGACTGAGCCCCTGAACGCAACCACGTTCAGGGGCTCAGTCTCGTTGTTCAGTTCAGCTCAAGATCTGCACGCGCCCGGTTGAACGCCTTCCTCGCGTTGGCCTCAGAGATCCCCGGATCAAACTCGCGCTTGGCAGTGTCCCAAGCGTCTCGAACAACCATCTCGGCATCCTGAACCAACTTGTCCCGGAAGAAGTCCCGAGCACTCCGCTTCTGTCCTGTCTTATGACGGGCAGTCTTGGGCTTGCTGTCCTGAGTCTTAGTGTCCTTGTCCAGAGAGACAGTCTCAGTCTCGTTGTCCTGTCCCGGGACAGGCTCTAGGACAGGAGCCTTGTCCTGAAGGACAGAGACAGTCCCGAGACCGAACATGTCCATGAGCGCCGCATCCGCACCCTGAGTCATTCGCTCACGCTGAACCTCAACCAGAGAGAACCCAAGGTTCACATCACCGTGGCCAGCCTTGCGCGCCAGCCTCCAAGACTTCCGAGTAGAGAAAGCACGCGTCCACTTGCCCGGGTGATTCTTCGACCGAGCAACGTGATAGCTGAGCTTTTGCATGGTCTCTGCGTTCCTGCGCTGAGCCTCCATGTCCACGCCCGTCGTGTAGACCACGATCCTCCGGGCAAGAAGTCCAAGACCCTCAGCGGAAACGACCATGGCCAGAGGCGTGATACCGAACACGATCTTCTCAGTGTCGCTCTCGGCAACGTACGCGCTGACTCCCGAGGCAGCCATGGGCAGAGCCCAGAGACCGAGACGCACCATCTTAGGACTCGGCTGTCCCAACATGGTGAGACCGACCATAACGAGTGCCAGAACCAGTGTCGCACCTTCACCAGCGACAACCACACCAAGAGCGGTAGCCGAACGGCTGTATACGGACATGATGTTGGTGTATGTTCCCCAGCCTCCCAGGGCACCGAAGACGACCATCGGAACGGCCGCACAGGACAGGACCCAAATCTGTCCCGTAGTGAGCTTCGCTGTCTTCACTGTCTTGTCCTCTCTTCCCGTGTTCCTGTCTTGAGGACAGTTTAGCTAAAGGACAGGACAGATGCAAGTCTTAGGACTGAGACACTGGGACACGTGTCCTGGCCTGCCCTTTGTCCTGTCCTAGCTGTCTCAGGACATGCGGAAGGCCCGGACACTGATTCGTGTCCGGGCCTTCTATCTAACTGATCAACCGAGTTCGGTCTGAAAGAAGTCGCTCTCTCGCGTCTTCCTGGCAGCTTCCAAGAGCTCGGCTGCCTGCCGTTCTGCTTCCTCGGGAGTCATCATGACTCGGACCAGCCTGCCAGCCTCACGACCCTCGCTGACCCGAACCATGAGGAAGACCCGAGGAGCAATCCCTTCGAACTTGCCTTTGCCTCCCTTGTCCTGGTTGTACTGGTAGTGAAGCCCGTCAAAGATCCTGGCAACGACACCGTCCCAAACCTGCTTGACACTCATGGTCTGTTCCTCTCCTTCGTTCCTGTCTGAGAGGAGTCTAGACCCTACGGGCACGGTTCGTCAACCCGGGATGACCAGACTCGCTCTCCGATTCCCTGACACAGTTTGACCTTTCCAGCCCTTCTCAGCCGATCAAGGGACAACCAGACCTGAGAAGGCGAGACAGTCTCAGTCTCGCTCAACTTCTCCCAGACCCTATTCCGGGACAGGGGCTGTTCCTTGAGGAAGGACAGGACAAGTTCATCCCGCCGGATTGTCTCTTCCGGGCGTGGCCTTCCTCTGATCACTTCTTCGTCAAGGTACACGTCGTGCATCGTATGCTTCCTTAAGCGGTCCGTTATCAATCTCCGCTGCTTGAGCCAGAAGGCTTGCGGCAGGGATCGAAAGGTAAACTGAACCTCCCCTTCTCGTTGTCAGTTCCTCAATCACTCCTCTAGCGGTAAGAAGATCTGAGATCCTGTATCGGGTTTCTTCTCCGATCAATTCAGATCGTCCAGTGAAGTGAATCAAATAAGGATAGCGAGAAACGGATTCATCATCCTCCTTGAAAATCCTGAACTCGGACCAGCGGCAAGCCGAGCACCGAAGAGGCTTCCTAAAAGGTCCGAGAACTGGAATAGGATTCTGCTCTAGTCCTCCCGGATGTGCCCTACGATCATGGATGTCCGAATAAGACGAAGAGAATCCAAGAAAAGTCCCCGAGAAAGTCAATGGCTTTCCATCTACGGTCGGGATAGTCCAGTCCGCTGTTTCTCCTACGTATTCATCTGAGATCTCGCTAAACATAGTTCCTCCTTTACTTCCTATTATATCCCACAGAAAAAGCCCCGCTCCGAAGAGCGGGGCAGTTTCCTTAAGCCTGTCAGGAGAATGGATCAGAGGGCTTCAGATTCTCGTGAGCATACTTGGCCATGAGCCGAATCAGCTGGGGATCTCCCACGGCCTTGAAGTTCCACATGTCGTTTCCGGCCTTCCTCTTTGAAGAGTCCCGGAACGGAACCGCGACACGCATGAACGGGAAGCCCTTCTCAGTGAGCTTCCCCGCCTCATTGCTCCGAGCCATCTTCTTGAGCATTTCAACGACAGCGGAACCAAAGATCGGAAGTTCGTCGTGAGTCTCAGGCTTTTCGGGGTTGGCGAAGCTGACGACGGTAGAAACCACCATCATCTTAGGGCTTCCGTCCTTGTTGGTGTCGGAACCCTTCTGCTTGTATTCCTGAGGGATGAAGATGCACGGCTGGTCTATCACCAGGTCAAGACCTGTGCCACCGGCACCGTTAGCGGAAAAAATGCTGTCATCAAACGGGTCAACGTCAGTCATGTCTTTTCTTGTCCTGTCTAGTCGGTTCTTCTCGAAGTGTACGGGTACCCGCGTCCGTACCCCCAGGCACACACCAACCGAAACGGGGGATGTCTCGGTCCCTGGCCCCTTGATTCTTACGGACGAGACGCGCAACAGTTACAGGCTCCGCAGTGAGAACCAGTCATGCAGTCAACACACTTATCCATCAAGCGTCATCCTTCTTCGGACCCCAGAAGCCTCCCTCATCCTCTACGCGCTTGGCAATCTTACGCGCAGCATCGGGAGAAGAATCCTGGTGACCTGTCTTGTTCCTCCGGGCAACGCCCTCACGAGGATTCCGAGGCTGGTCTACGGCTTCTGCATTCGCACGCTCCGGAAAGGGCATGTGTCAACCCCTCCGAGTCCCGTGAGGAAGGTCAGAAGGCTTCTCAGCCTTCCTCGGCTCGTTCTTCTGATCGGACACAGTTCCTCGTCTCTGTTGACTTGTTCTGTACGGGGTACCTTTTCTCCCGTTCCCAGGGACACACAACTACCCATCCTAAGCCGTATCCTTTCGGACGCACCTAGGCTCTCTGGCCCTATCGTACTCCCGACGGGATTCGAACCCGTTCCCTGAGGGCGAAAACCTCAGATCCTAACCCATAGACTACGGGAGCGAATACGGCTCACTTGTTCTCCTGCCAGAGTCAAGACTCTTGCCGTACCGGGAATGGCAGTTCCCTTGAAAGCACTGTCCTTTGTAGGGATCAGTCTTTCCGTGCTCTTCCCGGAATCGAACCGGGCCTAGCCGTGAGGCCACTCACCATGAGCCTAGAGCTGAACAGGTTAGCTAGACCTGATCAAGAGCAGTGCGAAAACTGCCCAACCAGAATACGGGTCATGACTCCGTATTTCGTAGACTGCCCGGAATCGAACCGAGTACAGACCTTACTCTCAGTCCCCAAGTCCGTTCGTGGACTAAACGGCTATATCCAGTGACCCTCAATGGATATGCTCAGAACTCAGGCGTGCACTGCCCGGAGGGTGTTCGTAGGACGTGCGGATTTGAACCGCTTTCGCGTAAGGTTTGCCCATGAACCACAGTGCGAGAGGATAAACCTAACTTACGCTTTTACCGATTGCCCGATCTCTCAGACCGTCCCTTGATTCCCGGAGGGGATTGGGGAGTCAGCCGCCCAATCCCCTCCGGGCTTGAGACCAGTTTAGCTAAATCGGTCTCAGGCGTCAACCGTCTCAGGCTCATCCGAGAACAGAGCCTCGGCGTCGCTGTCTGACTGCTCAGAGTCAGAAGCCTGGTTCTGGCCCTGCGTCACGTCCTTCTTGCGGAGCTTGGGAAGGTTCTGGAGAACCTTCCGAGCGAAGTCCCTCTCAGCGATGAAATGAGCCTTGATCTCCTCCTTTGCCTCAGCCCAAGACACACCCTCACCGTTCTCAGACGGGCGGATCATCTCGGTAACCGTCCGAGCGGAAACGTCCACCAGGAACGTACCAGCCGAACGGCCGGACGTGGTGACAGCGGTCTCGGTCAGAAGCTTGCGCTCCTCATCGGTGATCTCCTCACCGCTGAAAGCCCGGAACCAAGCCTGACCCTTCTCGGTCAGGTAGTGGGTGGACTCCGAGACGAAACCACGCTCAACAAGAGCCTTCACCTGCTTGGGGCCAGCCTGAATCACGGCGTCCGAACCGTTCTCGTCCTTACCGGTCATCAATGCGCCGACCATCACATCAGTGAGGCTGTTGGCGTTGTTCATGCGAGTCACGAACTGAGCGTGCTCAAGGGCATTCATCTCTACTCCTAAGTCAGAGGTTCCTTGAAGACTTCGTGTCTTCCTCGGTTCGTCTTCGACAGTACAGGACCCTAGGACGGGATGCAAGTCCTAGGGTCCAAGAACCTGAGTTAGACCAGTCCGAGAGCTTCCCGCCCGATCCTGACCAGCGAAGCTAGCTCCGAAGAGCCTTCCGGGAACGTCTTCCTCGCTTCCCTGTACAGCCTCCCAGCCTCTTGACGGCTCTGTACGCCCCTGAAACGCCTCTCCCAACCATCCAGTCCAACGGGCGCAGGAACGGCGCTCTGAAGGGCTCTGGGGCCCTCGTACGGGGCCAGCGTGGGAGGGTCGTTGCGTCGATCTCGGACATCAGCGCACAACTGGACGGCCTTCCACCCTTCAAGAAGATCTATGGTCAAGATCTCGCATGAGCCAGAACCGGCCGGAATGTGGATCACAAGAGCATAATCCTCGCGGACTCGGGGAACAGGTTCCCAGCATTGATCCCGGAGGTTCCAGACTCCAGACGTATTGATGCCTCGGGCGTAACAGGCAAGCTGAATCGCAATTTCAAGCTTCTTGTTTTTATGCGAGAGATCTTGTCCCGACTTGACGTCGGCAATGACCGGGGTCCCATCGGACTCTAGGACTACTTTGTCCAGTTGTCCGGCCACTTCGTACTGAGGGAGACACACGATGCGTTCGACTAGTTCAGGGACGACGGTAAGGCCCTTGGCCTCCATGCACTCCAAATAAGCAATCAGATCGGGGCGTTGACGCTCGGGAACTTCTTCGGTTGAGATCTCTCCCGCATCGATTCTCTCAGCGAAGGTATGGATAGCCGTTCCTCGGTGAGCGGCCGTGTTTCCTCCCGCTGCATCCTTGGCCCGTTCCACTACCTTGTCAAGCTTGGCCTTATGTTCGTCCTTCTTGGGGCCTGAGACTTCGAGCGATGTAGCAGCGTCAACGAGATCGGGACGAAGAGACATGCCCTTGGCAACCATGCGCTTTTCCCACTGGTTCAAGGCATAGGCATCAAGGATAGTTCGAGCGAAGGTTGTGACTCGCGTATGTGGTCGCTGATTTCCTGTGAACGGGTTCGTGAGGATATACCTTCCCCAATGGTCTCGCTTCACTTCGGGTTCGGGATCTTCGAAGATATCTACGTCAGTCACTCGAACATTCCTTTTCGGTTCACTTCGTCTGTGATCATGTCAAGAGTCTCTGCCGCGCGTTCGAAAGCTCTTTGATCCACACGACGAACAGACATCTTCGCTTCATGCCTGAGCTTCGTTACGCTCTGGCTCAGTACATAATTCAGTCGTGTATTTACTAGCTGAGTCACGCGTGCTTCTAGTGCTAGTTCGAAGTCGAATGCTTCTTTCGGTAGTTCTTTGCTCACTTCCTCTTCCTCTTGTCCTTCTTCTGGTCTTTGAATTCTTCATGTCCTTGAGTACCAAGAGTACCGCCCGTGACAAGATGCTGAGTGGCAACCCGGTAGACTTCACCCTTTGCCCTCTCGATCTTGTCACGGGCGGTTTCGATCTTACGCCTCACTCTTCGTACTCTTCGGGAAGAGGCTCAGCACCACAACGGGCGCATTCCTCGTTCTTGAAATCATGCTCTGGCCAAACAGTACCCTGAGCGTCTACACACTCGGTAGGGTCAAGCTCTGGTTCCGGAAGGTTCCTCATGGTCTGGTTCATCTTACATTTCCCTCCACATCTTGATCATTGCCAGTACGGCAGACACTCCGCCGAGAAGGAACCCGATCCCGATAGAGATCAGGAGAAAGTCTAGAGGCGTCACTCACTTACCTTTCAGGTATCGGTCAAACTTCTTGCTGGCGAACTGGATAGAAATTAGGTCAGAGATCTGACCCCTGTTGGCTCCCTCGGGAACCTTGACCTTATGAGCTTCGATCATGGACAACTGAGCTTCGGTCGGCTTCCCCTTTCGCCAGGATGCCTTACGTCCTGTATTGAAAGGCATGATTTCCTCAGCCTCAGTCTCCGCCCAAGCCTGGGCGGAACCCATAGGAAGATTAGTGTGAATCTTTCTCCACTTACCAGACTTGGGAGCGTGACACACGTCGAACTGCCCCGAGCCCGTAGGCCAAAGGAAGATCTCTCCTTCTGACCCGAGAGGAATGAACATCACTCCGCCATTCGTCATCAGCCATGACTGAGACGAACCAGCGAACAAATCCATATCCTTCATCTTGAGTTCGCGAAGAACCGACTTCGGTTCGTTCTCTTCCCTCAGGACAGCTTCCGCTAGCGTCTCGTCTTCTTCGATCTCTTCGACCTGTCCCGGAGCTAGGTCTACCAGAGAACAAAGCTTGTTCGCCGCTCCTGCTCCCACCACGTCAAGAACAAGAGCGTCAGTCTTGCCCGGGTACGGGCGAAGAACGCGCCCGACCATCTGAACGAAGAGAGGCTGAGACTGAGTAGGACGTGCGATCACGGCGCAGGAAGCCCAGGGAGCGTCGAAGCCTTCCGTCAGAACCATGCAGTTCACGAGAACCTGAATACGGCCCTTACGGTACGCCTCATAGATCCTCTGGCGTTCTTCCCTGGGCGTAGACCCCGTGATAACTGCTGATCGGATTCCAGCGGCGTTGAATGCCTCACAGACCTGATGAGCTGTTGCCACGGTCGGAGTGAAGACAACGCCCGAACGGGAACCCGCATGTTCAAGATACGCCTTAGGAAGTGCCTCGGACATGTCCGAGTCTTCGAGAGCCTGCCCTAGCGCTCCATCCTGATAGTCACCATGCGACGTGCGAACAGAACTAAGATCGAGACCAGAAAGAGCAACAGACTTCCCTTTGACGTCTGTCAGGAAGCCCTTGCTGATCGCATACAGGATCGAACGTGAATAGACAACTTCGTTCCAAACTTCCCCGAGTCCTACCCCATCTCCGCGTGCGAGTGTGGCTGTGAACCCCACACAGACTGCCTGATCCACACTCTTAGACCAGACCAGAGCCTGAAGCACTTCCTTATATGTCCGTGCGGCTGCATGGTGACACTCGTCTACGATCACGAGACCGATGGATGAAGGAAGCTGAGCAAGACGCTTAGGACGGGAAACAGTCTGGATAGAACAGACGAGAACCTGAGCATCTGTCTCGTTGAACTCAGCCTTGACTTTTCCGACCAAGAGATGAGGAGCAACGGAACGAATCTTGTCTATTGCTTGATCGGCAAGTTCGTCCCGGTGAACCAGGACTGCAATTTTCTTGCCCGGATGAGCACTCAGATACTCAACGGCCATATGAGAGAAGATGACTGTCTTTCCCATTCCTGTAGGAAGAACTACGGCGGGAGACTGCATCTTGTTTGACCAAGCGTTATAAACGCTGTCTAGTGCTTCCCGCTGGTACTCCCTTAGTTTAAGCTTTTCACTCATATTCCTCATTTTCCTTAGGACGAATAATCACACAGTCAGGATCAGATAGGTTTCCTTGTACTTCTACGGACCAACCGTCTTCTTTGAACTGATCCACTGTGCTTCCAATCTTCTCTCTGTGTCGTTCTATGATTTTTTGCCATTCTTCTTTACTCGGCACAGATTACGTCCTGTTCCTCGTTGCACCCTGTTGACAGTTCGGTCACTGAGTGTTAGTCTACCGTGCGTACCTTTGCCTGTCAATGCAGAGCATCGCATGGTAGCCTAGGAGGCATGATGACACAGAGTGAGTTGCCTGTGTGGCTCAGTCGCTCCGAGGCTGCCGCACGAGCGGGCGTAGACATCACGACCGTGGACCGATGGATGAAGAAGGGGGCACTTGGGAAGTACCTGTCTGGCCGCAGGGTTCGCGTAAATCGTGAAGAACTTGATGAGTTCCTGAAGCCTAAGGAACTGAGCAATGATTGAAGTCTTGATTGTGGCTTGCATAATTTGGGCTCTTGGGATTCCGATCTTCATGCTCTCCTTCAAGGAATTCATCAAGGATGACCCTCACGCAAGCGATATGCTCAGCATGAATTCTCTAGGTTTGATTCTGCTCTCAGCCGCTATCGTTTGTTGGCCAGTCATCTTGCTTCTCAAGGTAGTGAACAAGCGATGAACATCAAGGCGATTGAAACCGAGTACGGAGGATGCCGTTTCAGGTCTCGACTAGAAGCCCGATGGGCAGTCTTCTTCACTGAACTTGGCTGGCGTTGGCAGTACGAACCAGAGGGTTTTGAGCTTCCTTCTGGTTGGTATCTTCCTGACTTCCTGGTTCACATCGCAAGTCCGAGTGAAGGCAACGGAGATCGATGGATAGAGGTAAAGCCCTTCAAGGATGGCTGCCCCATCGACCCTCGCTGGCAGGATCTCGCGAAGCATAGTGGTACTCCCGTGATGACCGTTTACGGGATGCATCGCGTAGGAGATGGGTGTTCAGCCAACTGGAAGAACGGGAAGGCAGACCCTCACGCCGGACGAATCACGGTCAAGGGGGAGAAGCCTGATGTCCTTCTCGGTCCCTTCTGGACTGAGCCTGAATTCTCAGACGCATGGAACAAGGCAAGTAGTGAGAGGTTCGGAACATGACTCCTGAGGAACGGGAGCGTAGGGCGCGGGACACAGAAAAGAGCGCGGAAAGGCTTAGGAATGAGCAAGCAGAGTAGAGAAGACTTTGAAGCTTGTCTTGCTGCTGACGCAGAGATCCGGAGACAGATTCAGGAAGAAGAGAAGGCCAAGAAGAATCGAGAACAGCAGCTAGAAGCGATGCGCTCTCGAAGGAAGGGCTCTAATGGGTAAGAAGGGCGAACACATCTCTAAACTTGGTCATGCTGCCGAAAGGCTGGCCAAGAAGGACGGTAAGAAGTGAGTACGATACTTGATGCGGTTCGTGATACAGTCCAACGTACGAGGAAAGGCGTACATCCGTACCAGGGTGGACCGTTCGACGGAGACAGGATGCAGGAAATCTCTGATGAGTTCTCGCATCAGGTCAAGCATGATCCGTTTGTCGCGCAGATCAAGGCAAGCCTTGAACGAGGTGAAGACATCTCTGAACGTCTTGCTGATTACATGAGTATCGTCTTTGCTGAGGGCTTCTCGGCTGGTTGGCGATACGAGACCCTTAGGAACCTAGGAGAGAAGTAATGGCTATCGTGATTCCGTTCGGAGTCAGTGACAAGAGGATTCGGGACGCTGTTGATCCCGTCGCTACTCGAATTCCGAACCGTCCCAAGACTGACCAGAAGGACAAGAAGTGATGATTAACTACAACCCTCCGACGGAGCCCGAAGACAAGAGGAACGAAGACAACAAGCCCAGGGGCCCGAAGTCTGGCCCGATCGTTACGCGCTGAAAGACCGGGAACCGAGGAATGGAAGAGATCAAGAACGGGCTTGCTCCGTGAGACCGAACGCCCGGACAAGACTTCTGTTGTCCGGGCGTTCCCCTATCCGTTCGAGAGGAAAGCCACATGACCACAGCAGCAGTAAGCCCAAGCACGCTTAGCCCAGAGCACTTCGAAGAAATCATTGTTCAGTCTGCGATCAATCCGGACGTAGCTGAGGCACGCGGATACAGGACCCTGTACGGCACGGATGAGGATCGGGCAGAGCTAGAACGTCTCGGTTTCTCTCGGTCCATCGTGGCCCGTGAGGAGACGTATCCCGCGCTTCTGGTTCCCCTGTACCGGGCTACGGGGGAAGTCGTCTCACATCAGCTCAAGCCCGCTAGTCCGAGGATACTGAACGGGGGAGACAAGCCCAGAGAAGTCAAGTACGAGAATCCTAAGGGCTCAGCAAACCATGTTGATGTGCCTCCCTTCACTCAGGCTGTTCTCTCAGACGTAACCCACTCTCTGTGGATCACGGAAGGCATGAAGAAGGTAGATGCTCTGATTTCTCAGGGACGTGCCGCCATCGGGCTCACAGGAGTCTTCAACTGGCGACGGAAGCACGGGACCCTAGGAGACTGGGAAGATGTTCCCCTCAAGGGACGCGAAGTCGTCATCTGTTTTGACTCGGATGCGAAGACGAACCGGAACGTTCAGCTTGCTATGAGGCGTCTCGGAGCATGGCTGGAATCCAAGGGAGTGAAAACCGTCTATTATCTGACGGTTCCTGAAGAAGTAGAGGGAACTCCCGTCAAGGGTGTTGACGACTTCTTTGCTGCCGGAGGGAACCTGAAGACGCTCAGTGAAGCAGCGTCCAAGATGCCTCCCGGAGAAGGCCCTAAGGATGCCTCCTTTACGGATGCCGTTTTGGCTGAGCGGGTTTCTGAAGATGAGCTAGAAGGCTTGTTCTGTTGGGCACGTGGTATCGGTTGGCTCAAGTGGAATGGCCACATCTGGGAAGAGGTAGCCGAGACTCAACCAACAGAGTCAGTTCGAGCTTGGGCGCTCAAGCAATTTCAGAAAGCTCTAGCAGAACAGCAGTCTGATCCCAGTAGGGATCTGTCTAGCCAGATTTCGGGTTGGCGTTCAGTCTTGTCTAAGGGCAGGATTACCGCTCTCGTATCTTTGGCTAAGGGTCTTGTCGAGAAGGACCCAACGCACTTCGATGCAGATCCTGACCTTCTCTGCGTGAAGAACGGATACGTAGATCTGTCTACGGGAACCCTCCATTCACCCGATCCTGACAAACTGATGACTAAGAGCGCGGGATGCACGTACAAGCCTGGGGCTGTCCATCCTCTCTGGGACAAGGCTTTGGAAGCTGTACCCGACGATGTGCAAGATTGGTTTTGGGATCGAATCGGGCAGGCAGCAACCGGGTACATGACTCCGGATGATTCTATGGTCATCGCTCACGGAGACGGCTCGAACGGGAAGAGCACGATCGTAGCTGCTGTGAAGAATGTTCTCGGTTCCTATGCCGTGCTTCTCTCGGATCGTGTTCTCATGGCGAATCCTGACGCTCACCCGACAGAGCTTATGGACTTGCGTGGGGCACGATATGCGGTTCTCGAAGAAACCCCAGAAGCCAGAAGGCTTGACGTAAACCGCCTGAAGAAGACTGTAGGAACTGAGGAGGTTACCGCCCGAAGGATCAGGCAGGACTCTGTGACCTTTCAGGCTACTCACAGCCTGTTCGTAAACACGAACTTCAAGCCCGTGATCACAGAGACGGATCACGGAACTTGGAGAAGGCTTGCTCTCCTGTCCTTCCCCTTCACGTTCAAGAAGGCTACAGAGCCTCTGTACGGGCCTTACGAGAAGCATGGGGACCCAACCCTTAGGCAGAGGTTCGCGCGCCCGACAGAAGACATTTCCCAGGCTGTTCTTGCCTGGATCGTAGAAGGATCGAAGCGTTGGTTCGAACGAGGGAAGATCATGCTTCCTCTTCCCGCTCGTATCGAAGACGATACTTTGAAGTGGAGGACTGAGACTGACCTGATTCTAGGTTTCGTAACGGAAGCGCTCAGGTTCGAGGAAGATGGGAAGACACCAGCGAAGGAGATGAGCGCCCGTTTCAATGAATGGGTGGAATCCTGGGGTCACAAGGGTTGGACTGAAAAGACGTTCGCTTCTAGGTTTGCTGCTCATGATGCTGTTAAGCGTCATCGGGTCACTAAGAAACGAATGTGGCTGAACGGTAAGGGAAGTCAAAACATCATGGTTTGGCTAGGAGTTGTCCTAGATGATGGACAGAACGGGGCAGAAACGGACGAAGAGGGGGATCCCTTCTCGTCACCCTCTGTGCCCGAGCGTATCGGGGAACAGGGTGAACAGGGACTTCCGATAACCGCCATAGAGAATCCCCACGCGAGCGTTAACCAGAGAGGCTGTTCACCCTGTTCCCCGCCTGTTCAGGGGCATGGTCTAGACCTGTCCGCGTCGGGTGAGCAGTCAGCTACGCCCGTGATCGCTCCCGAGGCGGACCCCAACCCTGTTCACCACGATCAAGATCATCAAGGCCCTGGGGGCGCTGAACAGCCCGACCCTTTTGTATCTAGGAACGAGGAAGAGCTAGACATGGACATCTTTGAGGAACCCGAGAATCGGCCCGAACCGATCCTTGGACGTGCGCGCGGAGCAACCGGATTCGACTTGGAGACACGCGGAACTGACTGGTTGCGTTGGCCCAGGGGTGGCGCGCGCCCGTTCGTCTCGCTCGCTGGCTGGGGTGGCCGCGTGGATGCCTCCCCCGAGGCTCTGAGCGCCGCTCTGAGCGCCGGAGGGACGTGGGTGGGGCACCACGTCCTAGGCTTCGACGTTCCGGCCCTCACGCGCCACGCAGGGCTGTCCCTGCCCGCGCTCATTTCTCGCATGATGCGTGGCGAGATCGAGATCAGGGATACCGAGCTTCAGGCCATGCTTGCCGATCCTCCGACTTCCCGAGAGACGACCAAGGGCCCCGGGTTCAAGAGCTATAGTCTTGACGCTGTTCTTGAGCGTGTTCTAGGAATCAGGAAGGATGAACGCGGAAAGCTCCTGGCGAAAAAGTACGGTGGTTGGACGAACATTGATCCGGGTGACCCTGACTATCAGGCATACTGCGCCCAGGACGTTGCCCAGACGGAAGAACTTCATGCCGCTCTTCCGTGGACCGAGTACATGAGTCGTGAGATGAAGGTTCAGGCAATCATGACTCAGATGACGCTTAATGGGTTTCGGATTGATACGGAACTTCTTGAGCAGAGGATTCAGGAAGGAGAAGAGCGTAAGAGGAGCGCGGCTCAGACTCTTCATGAGAACTGGGCTATGCCTCTTGGGTCTAAGTCTCCTCTTTCGACCAATGCGGGTAAGGCGTGGCTTGCTCAGATCTGGGAGCGCTTTGGAGTGAGGAAGCCCCCCATGACCGAGAAGGGTTCTCTTGCAACCAGTGCCGAGAAGCTGGGGGAGATCAGGAACCACCCGAAGTGTCCGGCTGAGTTGAAGACGATTCTTGATCTGATGAACGTGATTACTACTTCCCGCACGATCTACGGGACGATTCGAGATCATGTAATCAATGGTCGTGTTCATGTGGACATTTGGCCTAGGCAGGCATCCGGGCGTTGGTCCGCTGGATTCTTCACGACCATGGGTAAGCGTGGTGATCGTGTTCAGGAGCGAGCAGTATTTCTTCCCGATCCTGGTGAAGTTCTCCTCTCGGTAGACCTCGGTCAGATTGACGCTCGTGTGGTTGCTGCTCATTCTCAAGATCCGAACTATCTTGCTCTCTTCGCTCCCGGGGAAGATATCCACACGAACATTGCCCTTCAGATCTTCGGGTCTGCTGAGTTCCGGCAGGATGCTAAGGCTCTCGGCCATGGTGCGAACTACGGCATGGGTGAAAACAGGATGATCCGAGATGGTCATGACCCTAAGAAGGTTAAGGCGTTCTTTAAGGGTCGTGCTCAGAACTTCCCGAGGCTGATCGAGTGGACAGATGAAGTCCGTGAGATCGGGGAGTCTGGTCAGTTGCTTGACAACGGGTTTGGTCGTCCTCTCAAGGTCGAACGTTCTCGGGCGTACACACAGGCTCCTGCCCAAGTTGGGCAGTCGGGTACGCGCGACATGATGGCTGAGAGTGCGCTAGACCTTGTTCATGCTATGCCTGAAGTGCTCACGATGTTCCGGGGCATCGTGCATGATGAGTTCGTGTTCAGCGTTCCTGAGAAGGACGCAAAGGAGATTGGTCAGGAGATCGTGAAGGTTATTCAGAGGGAATGGGCGCCCCCTGGCAAGTCGATTCCTGTTCCGGTTATCTCGGATGTGTCCAAGCCTGGGAAGAACTGGGCTGACTGCTATGGAAAGTGAGGAAACATGCATTACTGTTCATGTGGAAAGATGTTCAGTTCTCCGGAAGGCCCTGTAAACTGTACGAACAATGGACATCAGTAATGGGAAAGCACAAGAAGCCTAATGCTCTAAAAAGGCTATTGAACCGAATCATGATTTGGCTGAGCGAATGAATCTGCCTGATCCCGATAAAAACAGCTTGGGAAGTAAACTCTTCTGGCGTGCAATGGAATATATTTCTGAGGGAGAATTCAAGCACTCAAGCAGGGTGAAACCAGAGGAATCGGAGAATGAGGAAGATGAAAGCCCTGAACGAAGCTGAGCGCTGGATCGTAGTCAGTCTGGTCAAGAACCGAGGTTTGACGCACCCTGAGGTGATCAAGGCTGTCAAGAGGGTCGCTCGTGTCTCGATCGTGCACGAGCGACCCTGAGCGGGTACAGTTGGTCTGTGAGGAAGTACAACGATTTTGGACAGAGATCATACAGCCGCTCCTTAGGAGCGTAGGGCTGCTAGACTAAGCAGGGACGATGTCAGGGAACTGGAGAACACGAAGAGTACGGAGGAAGCTCCGCACTAAGGCAAATCAACTTGCTCGCGATACTCAAATCTTTATCACGGGATGCGAATATGATTTGCCTATGAGAGAAGATGCGGAAAAGCTTGCTCGAACTGCTCTGAGTGTTCTCCGGTTTTCTGCGGAACTAGACACACTCAAGGAAACGGAAGAAGAAAATGAAGACTCTGATTAACCTGGTTCTCAAGTACACGAACATCTGCGCCACGTGTGGCAACGAGTTTCAGACTAGCGACTCTAGCGCGGTTTACTGCTCTTCTATTTGTGCGGGTAAGTAATGGCGCGGAAGACCAGGACAGGCGAAGGATACGCTTTCGAGTGTTCCACTAGAGACACGCTTAGGAATGAAGGCTTCACGATCGTTCGTGCGGCAGCGTCTCAGGGAAAGCTTGATCTTGTCGGCATCCGGCCGGAAGAACTTCTGTTCATCCAATGCAAGTGGACTAGCAAGCTTCCCGTGACATCCCTTTCGGTCTGTCCACCCTCTGAACGAGAAGAAGTGCTCAGGCTGGCACGAATGGTGAACGCTGTTCCTCTGCTTGCCTATCCGTTCAAGGATGGGTCACGGGCGGAAGAAGTACGCTTCTGGAAGATCACGGGACCGAAGTCCTACGACTTCCAGCGATGGTCACCTAGTCGCGTAAGCGCGTGATTATACAGAAATGGCTAGAACTGAGCTATACGAGTTGCCCCGTTGCCCAAAGATTCTCAAGACCGGAAAGAGATGCAGATATCCGGCGGGATTGGGCACGGGGCATCTCGGATATGGAACATGCAATAGGCATGGGGGAGCGTGGCCTAAGTCGGAAGAACTTTGGAGAAAGGCCATGGAGATTTCTAAGAGAGAAAATATGACGCCAACTGAGGCGTTGCTTTCTCTGGTTCAAACTGCCATGGGGAGATCAGCCTATGTTGAATCTGTTCTAGTGGAACAGCTCAAGGCTCATGTTGCTAAAGGGGGAAATGAGTTTCGTCCTCCGGGGTACATTAAGGAATGGCTAGACGAGTCTCGGCAAGAGAGAAAGCTAGCTGCCCAGACTGCGAAGTCTGCTGTAGATGCTGGCGTGATGGTCGTTCTCGCACAACAGAGAGACCTGAATGGAAGCCTTGTAGCAGACGCTTTGACGGCCGCTCTTGACGCTCTCGGACTGGACCAAGACCAGAGGATGAAGGCTCTCGAAGCGGCACATGAACGTCTTCTAGACTCGGACTGATGTGATATCCTCACGAACGTGTAACCATTCATTACGTTCCGACGGGAGAGATCCGTAATGTCAGTCCTGTTGTTTCTGTCCTTGATCGTAATTCTCTGAGCGTGACTTTCTCTGCTCCTCCTTCTGCTGATGAGTACGCTGTTTATGTACTCGCAGTAAAGATGTAAGGAGAAGAGTCAGAAGGGGCTCTGTTTCTTAGGAGGCAGAGCCCCTTTCGATTTGACATTCAAGATCGATTAAGCTAAACTAACCCTGTGGGAAGGAATACGGGATTAGTCCGAACACAGTGAGGAATTACTGACGTGGGTAAAATCATTCCTTTTGGCCGAACCAATCCGGACGTGTCCGAGGAAGATGCCAAGACTCGGGAGAACTTCAACCGAAGCGTTCCATCAACTACGGCCCGAGAAGCCAGCGGACGACGTTCTACTTTTCGTGTGGTAAAGGGCGAAAAGAAGTGACTGAATGGGATCGAGACGCAAAGGCGCGGGAGCGTTTGAAGGAGGCTATGAACCGAGATCCCGAACTTAAAAAGATGGTTTCTGATCTCGTTGAAACCCTCAGTAATAAGGATAAGGCTAAGGATGAACCAAGTGAGTAAGTTCAAAGAATACCTGAACGAATTTCTTGGCTGGGTGGACGAAGAGCAGCAAGACGAGTTTAAGGAAGAGCTGGTTAATCTTCTTCACTCGATTGGAGATCGTATTTCTCAGGAAGTCCCTATTCAGTCCCGAGGCGAGGAATCCGGAAAACACTCCGCGATAGAGAAGCTCCGTCAGATAGAACGGGAGATCTGGCATGACTGATGTGAAGGAAGCCTATAAGGATTTGGCTGAATGGGTTGATGTCGCCGAGCATCCCGACAAGGAACAGTTTGACTCTCTTCTGTCAGATTTCGTTCGAGGAATTCTGTTCGATATTCTAGATCAGAATAACGAGGATCAGAATTCTCCGACATATATTGTTCTAAACGCATCGGCTCAGGGAAGAGACTATGAGCGGTTTTTTACACTTGACTGACGAAGAAGAATCGGATCGAATCCGAGAAGCGCGCGCCACTGCTCAGGCTCAGTTCGTGGACTTGAGTGATCGGTTCTTGTCCTTGTCCGAGGAACTGAAAAGGACGACAGAAATTATGAACCGCTACAGGCTCGCGTACGCCTCTGCAAGTCGAAGAGCGGGGGAACTGTCCGTGCTCCTCTCGGAAGAGACTCAGGCGTGAACACAGACCCTCAGGGGCCGTCCCTGAGGGTCTTCCGCTTGCTAGGCTGGTCCCATGGGCAGGATACTTCTTACCGGAGCTTCCGGGTTCGTGGGGGCGCACGTCCTCAGGCATCTTCTCGTGAATACTGATCACGAGATCGTTTGTGCTGTGACGTTCAAGCACAAGGGCATTATGCCTCGACTGAACCAGACTGTTGACGGTCTCGAAGACCAGTTGTCTCGACTCGATATCGTTCTTTGGGATCTCACTACGCCCGTTGACAAAATCACAGCCGGACGGATTGGGCCTGTTGACTACATTCTGAATGTGGCCAGCGAATCTCACGTAGATAGGTCTATTGAAACTCCGGGGTCATTCATCCGGAACAACACAGATCTGATTCTGAATGTTCTCGAATTCGCTCGTGTGGTTAAGCCCAAGATGGTACTTCAGATGAGTACCGATGAAGTCTACGGACCAGCAAATCGAGACCATAGGCACATGGAATGGGAGGCTATCAAGCCTTCTAACCCGTACTCGGCTTCTAAGGCTGTTCAGGAAGCCATCTGCTTCTCGTATTGGCGTACTTATGGTGTTCCCGTCGTCATCACCAACACGATGAACATCATCGGGGAAATGCAAGACCCCGAGAAGTTCGTACCCAAGATTATCAAGAGCGTGCATTCGGAAGCACCTATCCCATTGCACGTTTCTCCTGAAGGCGTTCCGGGCTCTCGTTTCTACCTTCATGCGCGAAACTTGGCCGATGCGTGGTTGTATCTGATGAACGAGATCGAGCCGCAAATGTACCCGAAGTACACTGCGCCTTCTCGGTTCAATGTAGTTGGGGAGAAGGAAGTTCGAAATGACGAGATGATCCAACTCGTTGAAGGATTCATCGGAAAGAAGGCTGACATTCAGCCGGTTAATTTCCATGAATCCCGTCCCGGTCACGATCTCCGCTATGCACTGGACGGTACACGCATGGCTTCTATCGGTTGGGAGGCTCCTGTTTCGTTCGAAGACAGTCTAGAGAAGACAGTTCGTTGGTATCTTGACAATGAGGAATGGTTGACCCTGTGATCCCTACGATAGCCGTAATCCCCTCCAACGGACGTCCATGTCTTGAGCAATGCATCTCGTCCCTGGTTAATCAGGTTGACCGGATCGTGGTTGTTCAGAATGGAGACGGGCTGATAGTCCATCCAGACACGATCACGATTACTGATCCTGGATCGGACATGAACATCTCTCGTTGGTGGAACCTTGGGATCGATTATGCCGAGAGCGTAGTGAACACGGAGAAGTGGAACACGCTTGTTGTCAATGACGATGTGATCGCGTGTCATAACTTGGTCGAAACGCTTTCAGGGGAGATGCGGCTGAACTCTTCCGTTCTCTGCTACCCGAACCAATACGACAACCATCGTGCTTTCCATAGGTCGGCTGGCCCTGTAGACCTTCACCACAGGATTACGGGCTACTGTTTCATGCTCCGGGGAGAAGCGAAACTCAGACTCGATGAAAGGTTTGTGTGGTGGTACGGGGATGATGACCTTGATTGGACTGCAAGGCGTCTCGGCGGAAGCCTTCTTGTACCTTGGTGCAAGGTAGAGCACAAGTTCCCGAACGGGACCATGATGGTTTATCCCGAGCTACACGAAGTCGCTAGCAAAGATCGAGAACGGTTCATAGAGAAGTGGGGACATGCTCCATGGTAAAAATCGCCGTTACTGGGGCAACAGGATTCATCGGGCGTGCCGTAGTCAAGGAAGCAGAGTCCCGAGACTTCGAAGTAATTCAGTTTGACCAAACTCTAGGCAATGACGTTCTGGGCTACCTGAGTCCACTTGAAGGTGCTGAGACAGTCATTCACTGTGCGGGAGTTCTCGGCACGTCTGAACTCTTCGAGACACCAGAGTTCGCCATAGACGTGAACGTGAAGGGCGCTCTGAGGGTCCTAGACTGGTGCAGAACGCACGATGCGGGGTACGTAGGGATTACTATGCTTCCAGTCTTCCCGAGCGTTTATACGGCTTCTAAGGTCTGCGCGCAGAACCTCGCGTCAGCCTGGCACAAGGCATATGGCGTTCCTGTCTCGCATGTACGAGCCTTCAACGCTTTTGGTCCGTATCAGGCTCACGGTGTGGGGCATCCTCAGAAGATCATTCCTGCGTTCTCTGTCAATGCGTGGACGAACCAGCCAATCCCTGTGTGGGGAGACGGAACACAGACTGTAGACCTGATTCACGTTGATGATGTTGCTCGGATGATGGTAGACGCTATGCGGTTCGGGGAGGATGAACTTCTAGAGGCTGGTACGGGAGTTCAGGTCACGGTAAATGACGTAGCTAACTTCATTCTTGAGCACACTGGTTCGGAAGCAGGGATTGAATATCTTCCTATGCGCAAGGGGGAAGAGCCTACTGACATCGTTTCCACTCGTATCGGTTGGGATCTTCTCGACTGGGAACCAACTATGAATTGGGATTCCCTTAAAGAGACGGTTGATTGGTACAAGACCAATGCATGAAGTCTCTATCATCACTTCTATCTATGGAGGATATGACAATCTGAATCCCGTCCTTCCTCAGAATGGAATATGCGTCGATTGGGTTCTTGTCACGGACAGAGTTCCTGAAGATGCTCTAGGATGGCGGGTAGTCGTTGAACCTTCTGACCTGAATCCTGTTCGAGCGGCAAAAAGAGCTAAACTGTTTCCTTGGCTTTATACAGAAGCTCAAGCCTCTATCTGGATTGACTCATCTTTCCAAGTACAATCAGAGAGTTTCGCTCAGGAAGCCTTGAGCTACGCCAAGCCTATTGCTCAATTTGCTCATCCGTGGCGAGACTGCTTGTTTCTCGAAGCTCAGTATCTCTCAGGTCTGTTCAAGGATCAGGCTCAAGCAGAGCTAATAAGAAAGCAGTCCGAATTCTACAGAGCGAATAATCATCCGGAACACTGGGGACTATGGGCGACAGGGGTTATTGCTAGACACCACACCCCAGTGATTCGGGCAATGTCCCTTTCCTGGCAACAGGATATAGAGAAGTGGTCTCATAGGGATCAGATTTCTCAAGCATATTCACTCAGGCTTTCGAGTCTTTATCCGGAGAGCTTTCCCGGAGATTACTTCTCTTCTCCTTGGATTCGATACGTGGGGCATAGACATGAAGATTGAAATTGGCGGAGGAACGCTAATACAGCCTGGTTGGACCAATCTTGATCCTAATCACGGTCAAGGAGAATGGCGCAGAATGGCTCAAGACGTTCCTTGGCCAACTGGAGACAATACGGTTCAGGAACTCAAAGCAAGTCACGTGATGGAACACATACCATCCGGAAAGCCCAGGTTGGACGTAATGAACGAAGCTCACCGTGTTCTTGCTCCGGGAGGAGTCTTCGAGATCATCGTTCCTTTCATGGTCGGAACTTGGCACGCTATAGCCGATCCGACACACGTGTCTTTCTGGTGTAAAGAGTCCTTCCATTACTTTGACGGTCTCTTCGCTGCTAACGCAGACTACGGAATCAAGCTATGGGACACCCGTGAGTTGTTCGTCGTAGATGGGTGGGAAGGACATTGGAAGGGAAGCCCCCGATGAACGAAGTTACGGTTCTGATCCCGTTTCATGAAGAGCGAGAGCGAAACGGGATGCTGGCACGTGCCGTTCGCTCAGCGGAAGCTCAGACTATTCCTTGTACGGTTCTCCCTGCCAGAGACGTTCACGGGATGGGAGCGGCAGTCACGAGGAATCACGGCTTAGCTCTTGTTGAGACTGAATGGACTGCATTCCTTGACTCGGATGATGAGCTTGATCCGACGCACGTTGAGAAACTTCTAGCGTGCGCCAAGGAAACCGATGCTGATTATGTCTATTCCTGGTTTCGCGTCCATGGCGGTTCAGATCCCTTTCCGCAATTCTTCGGTAAACCTTGGTCAAATGATCAGCCGCACTGCACGACGATTACGATTCTCATCAAGACGAAACTTGCTCGTGAAATTGGATTCGTAGACGTTCCAGAGGATGACTGGCACTTCACTCTTAGGTGTGTTGCTCGGGGGCTGAAGATAGTGCACCATCCGGAAAAGACTTGGACTTGGTTCCATCACGGACGAAATAGTTCGGGGAGGCCCGGTCAAGGAGATGCCTGAACGATCCGAAATAGGAAGGGTGGCCGCTGAACTTCTCTACAACCGTCTTAACTCTCCTAGGTGGACCCCTCTTCCTCACCAGATTCCTCCCCCGGGAAATTGGTATGGATGGCTTCTTCTAGCCGGACGTGGCGCAGGAAAGACCGACGCCTGTTCCGCGTATGTAGCCGAGCATGTGAAGGGTCCTCCTTGCCTTCCTGGGGAAGTACCTCATTGGATCGGGATCATCGCGCCTACGCTCGGAGACGCCGTTACTTCCTGCTTCGAGGGACCCTCAGGAATCAAGCACAAGGACTCTGGGGCACGTCTTGTACAAGCTCCGGGAGGAACGGTCGTCCGTTGGCAGAACGGCTCTCAGGCCAAGCTCTACGGCGCGCATACGCCCGAAGATGTCGAACGTCTGAGAGCAGGTGGGAATATGTGTCTGGCTTGGATGGAGGAACTTGCCGCATGGAGATACCTAGACGCTTGTTGGGATCAACTCAGGTTCGGTCTTCGTTCGGGGAAGCGTCCTCATTGGGTAGCGTCAACTACGCCTAAGCCAAAGCCTCTTATTAAGAAGTTCGTAGAAGGCAAGGTTCGGTCGGTTGTTCGTACTCACGCCACGATGTACGACAACCCACATCTAGAACCACATGTGAAGGAAGCTCTCGAAGACGCTTATTCGGGAACCAGTCTCGGAGCACAGGAACTCTACGGCCGTCTTCTCGAAGAAGACGAAAACGCTCTTTGGAAGCGCGACCATATCGAACGTGCCCGAGTGATTGAGCCTCCCGAATTGATCCGTAAGACGGTAGGTGTAGACCCCTCCGGAGGAGCGGGAGAACAGGGAATCGTCGTTACGGCCAAGTCCGAAGACCGACACGGATTTGTGCTTGCCGACTATTCGTGTCATCTCTCCCCCGATGGTTGGGGTCGGAGAGCGGTTCAGGCTGCCATAGATTTTGAAACGGATGACATTTGCGTAGAAGTGAACTACGGAGGAGATCAGGCTAAGGCTGTTCTGACTACGGCTATGGAAAAGATGGGGGTACAAATTCCGGTCAGGAAGATCCGAGCTAGCACGGGAAAAGCTGTCCGAGCTCAGCCGGTCAGCATGTTGGCAGAGCAAGAACGTTGGCATCACGTAGGAGTCTTCGAGGAACTAGAGACTCAGATGACAACTTGGTATGCCGAACTCGGCTGGTCACCTGACAGACTCGACGCGATGGTCTGGGGTCCATGGCACATGCGTCTAGTCAAGACGATCGGATCGGGGAAGGGGTCGTTCGGAAGCAGGGAAGCAGCAAGACGCATCGCATGAGGAGTTGACACGGATCGGGTACAGGCGTAAGGTGGAACCAGAAGCTAGAGGAACGAAGAAAAGAGGAAGCCATGAACGTCACTGGACCCTCCGATCTCATCAGCCTCCTTATCCTGGATGATGTTCACCAGTACCTGTACTGGAACCCGGACACCAATGTCCTGGTTGTTGAGGAGCGCGTGAACCTGAAGCGCGTGAGCCTGGACGTCATGCACGACATGGACCGAGATGACTACCGGTCAGAGATCCGTGGTTGGGAGAAGATCGGTTACACGCTGGCCAGCACATCAGAAACTGATCTGTTCTGATCTTCAGCCCCGATCCAAGATTCTTGGATCGGGGCTTCCTCATGACTTGACACAGGAAGCCTGAACCCGGATACTGGAACCAGAAGCTAGGAACTACGGAGGAGAAGAGGAAGTCATGAGCGAGCTTCAGGTTCGGGACCTTGTTATTTGGACCGAGAACGATGGTGTCAGGCTCACGGGCATTGTGGTCAAGACAGGTTCCGTCAGCAAGGGCCCTGTCTACTGGATCAAGCAGAGCAGCAAGGATGTCGGTGTTAAGCGTCTTTGTGGAAACGCCTACTTCTTCGGCAACGGCACTACTCGTGACTGGCGCTCTGTCGAGAAGGTTACGACTTTGAGCGAAGAGAAGTTCGAAGAGACTCTGAAGTGGTTCCGTGACAAGGGTCTCGACTACATGATTTGATCTCCTGCCCCGATCCAAGAAAGTTGGATCGGGGCAGACTTCTGTCTTGACGCAGAAGGCTCGAACCCGGATACTGGAAGCAGGAACACAGACGAGAGGAAGAAAAGATGAAGCAGCGGAAGTGCTCGAAGTGCAGGACTCAAGCTAAGGGCAGCATCTTCCCTGCTACGCCCGGCGTGTTCTGGCGCTACAACGGTTACCCGGATGTCTGCTACCCCTGCAACGGAACGGGCTTCATCAAGATCTACACCAAGGAAGAAAAGGCTCAGATGGAGCGGGATCAGGCTGTGTTTACTGAGGCTCTGTACGCGGTGAAGGATCACGCTCTTACGATCGATGACGATGCTCGGTACCTTGCGACGGATGGTCTCTGGCGACTGAAGAGGCAGGAACCGGAGCGTCTTCCCAAGCTGTATGCCTCTCTCAAGAACGGTCGTGTAGATGATGTGGTTCGGGCTCTGATCAAGTACGAACAGGGCGCCTGAATCTTCTCTGCCCCGATCCAAAGTTCTTGGATCGGGGCTTCTTCATGGCTTGACACAGAACTAGGGGAACCCTAGACTAGTTCCTAGGAACACAGACGAGAGGAAAAGACCATGTACTACTGCTCTTGGTGCAAGACTCGGACTCAGGAAATCATCGACTACCCTCACGGGGGTTGGAACGGCTACGGCTGCGAGCTTTCCGAGCCTACTTCTTCCGATCGTTGCGAGTCCTGTGACTGGCAGGCTGAGAAGCTGTGCCCCGTGTGTGAGGGTGGCGTTACTGAGCTTGAGTGGTCGAAGTACAACCGATCTCAGGACACCGAGAAGTCTCGTGAGATGTTCGACGGTTGGGTTTCTACTGCTGAACTTGCTCACATCCTCGCCAACCGGATGGACAACAAGGAAGAATTCAATCGGGACCGTGAGGCGGGATGCTGGGTTCGGGGCAACATCTGCCGCGCACTGGCCGATAAAGGCATCACTCAGAAGCTGATCAACTTCATGAAGTCCTGAGAAGCCTCCTAAGCTCCCTGCCTGATAGACTGGGCAGGGAGCTTACTCATGTTCGGAGGAACAATGAACACATGGCTACTTCTCTTCCTGCTCAGTCTAAGCACGTACAGACTTACTCGTCTCGTTGTTAAGGACACCTTCCCGCCCGTTCTCTGGCTTAGAGACAATCTAGTCGGAGGATGGCGGGAAGCAACGGATGAAGAAGTCTCTGAGGGTGCTGGCAGTTCTCACGACGAAGACGGGAATCCTCTTGTTTATGCGGAGCCTTGGTCATGGTCTCCGTACTGGCTTGGGGAACTTCTGTCGTGTCCCTGGTGTGCCTCGGGATGGCTGTCTTTGGTTTTGGTCCTAGCCTGTCTTCCTTTCGCTTCCGTGCCCCTTCCTGTGCTCTTCTGGCTTGCTTCATGGGCTCTGGGCTCCCTGCTTGCCTCCCAGGCTTGGGCATGAGAGCCTGAGCCCTGCATGACGCTGCCCCCGACCCCTGCCGTACGCCCATGCGGCAGGGGTTTCCTCTTGCCCTCTTCGCTACAGTAGGGAACAAGAGCACAGGGAGACTGATCATGGCTCAATGGTGGAAGTTTGGTCTCGGGAAGAAGGTTCCAGACTTCTCCCCCGAGGCTTTCGAACGTGCGCTTACAGCAGCAGCAACGAGGATTGAAACTCGGGTAACTTCCCGATCGTTCATACCTTCCTCTGAATCCTGGCAAAATGAAGTCTGGGATTACTACGATACTCTAGGTGAATTCAGGTACGGCGTAGACTGGAAAGCACGCATGATGTCGCGTGTTCGCCTTTATGCTGCTCGCATCGATCCTATTCAAGATGAACCGATTCGACTTGATGATGACTCTCTAGCGGTTCAGCTTGTTTCTCGTCTTGGTGGCGCAGTAGATCAGCCTTCCCTTTTGGCTGATCTCTCTACTCAACTTGACGTGCCCGGAGAAGGATTCGTAATCGCAGAGAATCGTAATGGATTCGAGGAATGGCAGGTTCGCTCCCGGGATGAAGTCAGGAAGCGTTCCGGCGTAGTTGAAGTTGTAGACGAAAACACCCTTTCTAACACGCAAGATTGGCGCGCTCTCGGCCCCGATCACTTCGTGATGCGTGTGTTTCATCCCCATAAGCGCTGGCATTACATGGCCGATTCGGCTTCACGTGCTGCCCGAAACACGATGCGGGAACTTGAGCTAGTCAACAGGCATATTCTCGCTCAGTACCTTTCTCGCCTCGCTTCTGCGGGAATCATCATCTTTCCCGAGGAGATCACATTTCCTGTACGAGAAGAGTTTGCGGATCAACCAGATCCGTTCATGGCTGAATGGATCGAGATTGCGGCAGAGGCTATATCCAAACCTGGTACCGCCTCAGGCATTGTTCCTATCCCGATGAAGCTTCCTGGCGAACTTGTAGACCGAGTTCGATTCGTTGACCTTACTCTTCAGATTGATGAGCGGATCATCGAAAAGCGAGAGTCAGCAATCAGAAGGCTAGCAACTCAGATCAACATTCCTGCCGAAATCTTGACCGGTATGGGCGCAGTGAATCACTGGGGAGCTTGGCAGCTTGAAGAAGGGGCGGTGAAAACGGCAATTGCTCCTGATGCGGAAGAAATCTGCGCAGCTTTCACCAAGCAGTATCTACGCCCGAGGCTGGCAGCTTCCGGAGAAGATCCTTCTGACATGGTTGTTTGGTATGACCTGTCTGAGATCACGATCCGTCCGGACAGGTCTGAGAAGGCCATTCAGCTTTATGACCGTCTTGAACTGTCTGGGGAAGCTGCGCGTCGTGAAGGAGGATTTGACGAATCCGACAAGCCCGAAACCAGTGAACTGACCGAACAGGCTTGGAAGATCTTGCTCCGAATCGCCCCTGAGCTTGCCTCTCAGGCTCTCGGGGAGCTGACTGGGGCCGATGTACCGACACCCGTGTCCGAGGCTGTTACAGAGCCGTCTGAGGATGCTCCCGAGGCGTCTCCGGCTGAGGAGCGGACTGAGCCTGACACGCAGAACGAGCCTCCTCCGAGTCCAGATGCGTCCGCCGTCCGGCTCGAACGCTTGATGAGGCAAGCCAACGAAAAGCACATGATCAGGTTCAACGGTCTTGGTCAGTGGGAGCTACTTCATTCGACTCTGTGTAAGGATCACGCTTATTCGTGCCCATTTACACAGGGGATGTTGAATCTCAGGCATACCGCTTTCCCGGGACGGACAGGGATCTACGCCTGTTCTCTTGATGACAACGGGATCATTCGAATTGGGGATCAGACTCCGCTAGATGATACAGAGGAACTATTTTCAACGGGATGGAAAGGAAGGCCGTTGAATGGTCATCGTAGCTGAAGACAGATTTTTTCATCTTCGAGGAAGGCACGTACAACATTCACACGGTCGAAACAGCACAGAAGGGGGTGAGCATCTATCCGGCGCGATGATTGCTCTCATGCCTTCTGAGGAAGACGCACGTCGTCTCAGGATTGGGGGAGGGGAACTAGCGGAACAACTTCACCTGACTTTGTATTTCCTCGGAGAAGGCTCAGATTGGGATGAGCAAGAACGAGAGCTTGTCACAAACGCTGTTCTCGATCGAGTCTCGGCTATGACAGATGAACTCGGTCCTGTTCGTGTGGTCGGGCGCTCCTTTGGCGTAGCTCACTGGAACGGTGACGGAGACAATCCGTGTTGGGTTCTCAACATCGCTAATGTCTCTGAAGAAGATCGAGATGAGCCCTACGTTTCCCTTGAGGACATCCACGGTCTCGTGACTGATGCTCTGAACGAGATTGAGATCCCGACTCAGTACAGCCCGTGGATTCCTCACGTCTGCCTTGCATATACAGATGATCTGAGTCTGACTCAGGAAGTCCAGAAGCGTCTAGGACAGATTACGTTTGATCGGATCAGGGTTGCATTCGCGGGAGAATATACAGACATTGAACTTGCTCCTGAGGGAATTACGGCCGCCGCGAACCCTTTGTTCCGGCGCAATCCTAATCAGTGGGAGGCAGCTTCTCGGACAGACTTCGTTCGGATGCAAGAATCCTGGGAATCTCACCTAGATGAAGCCTGGGAACAGATCAGCGCTGTCCGAGAAGGTCAGATAACCACGCTGGCTAACCAGATATTTGAAGCTGCCGAGACGGACGACCTCGAAGCCTTGACTTCGGTCTCTCTTCCTGACGAAGCAATCTCAACAATTCTGTTCGAGCATATGACCCGTGCTGCACAAGAGGCAGGAGAACAGCAACAGGAGGAGGCTGAAGCTCAGGGCGTAGAAGTTCCGGAATGGGAGCTTGAACAGAACCTTACGGCCGCTATTGGGCTAGACCTTCTTCGGTCCATTAGCGAAGTGACAGCCCGGGTGATAAACGTCTCGTTTATTCAGAGCGCAATCCGTAGGGCTCTGTCTCTGATTGGTCGCCCCCAGATCAGTCCCGAGCAAGTACGGGAAGAAGTAGAGACTCATCTCTCGGAACTCTCGGACGCTAGTCCAAGGGAAAGCATCGGAGGAGCCATCACGGCCGCACAGAACGAGGGTCGTAGGACCGTTCTTGCAGCCGCTCCCGAGGCAAGTCAGTATGTTGCCTCGGAGATCCTTGACCGGAACGTGTGCCAGCCTTGCAGGAGCATAGACGGTACTACGTTCGAAACTCTGGCAGATGCAACAGAGCAGTATCCCTCAGGAGGATTCCGGAACTGTCTTGGCGGTGTCCGATGCAGAGGGACAATCGTAGCTGTCTGGGAGGAGTAAACAAGTGCCGTACGACGTTATTCAGGATCACGCCGAGTGTCCCGATGATTCGCCATGGGCTGTAGTCAAGTCTGAGGATGGTGAACTTATGGGGTGCCACGCCACGGAGGAAGAAGCTCAGGATCAGCAAGCAGCTTTGTACGCTGCCGAAGAAGACGACACCGACATGTCTTCTCGGACTGCCCCTTGGCGCGGTCCCCTTGCTGTAGAAGGAGTAGTTACAGGAGACGGAAGGGAATTTGCCCCTGAGGCTCTTACGTGGGCTGACCTTCCAGTTCCACTTAGGTGGAACAAGGAAGACTCTCACGGCGGGGAAGCACATACCGTTGCTGTTAACGTCGGTCGAATCGATACGATCTGGCGAGACGGTAATCAGATCATGGGTGAAGGCGTTCTCAATCTTCGGAGCGAAGACGGACAGCGCGTCTTTCAGATGATTAAGGACAAGTTCCTTCGCGGAGTCTCGATCGATGCAGACTCGATTTCTGATGCCGACGTCGAATTCGTTTGGCCAGAAGACGACAATGCAGGAGAAGACGAGGATGACCCCCTGGCGCTTCTCTTCGCTCAGCCCGAAAAGATAATTTTCCATGCTGGACGAATCAGGGCTGCCACTCTGGTTGACATTCCCGCGTTTGCGGAAGCCTATGTCGAGCTTCTGGACGAAGAAGGATCAGTGATTGCAGGAGGCACGCGCTATCAGTTTGGCGCTGTGGCCGTTCACGACACTCCGACTTCAGAAGGCGCATGGGACGGACCAGCTAACGAAACGCGCCTCCCGTCCCCCATGAGCGTAGAAACTGCTCGGAACGCCTATGCGTGGATCGATGACGCTCGCGTAGAGGACGGAGAAGTGGTCAAGGACGCTTGCCGGTTCATTCATCACGAAGTGAGCGCGGACGGTACTCCGGGTGCTGCGAATCTTCAGGCGTGTTCGAGCGGGATCGGAGTCCTGAACGGCGGTCGGGGCGGAACGACCATCCCTGACTCGGATGTACAGGGCGTGTATGACCATCTCGCGGCTCATCTGACCGACGCTGGCAGGGAGCCACCCCCGCTCACTGCCAGTGCCTCAGGCGCGCTTGTGGCGTCTTCTACGGCCGCTCTTGACTGGGCTCCCCCGAAGTCCTGGTTCGCTGATCCGAAGCTCTCGGTTCCTACCCCGATCACGATCGATGCGAACGGACGTGTCTACGGCCACGCCGCTCAGTGGGGAAGCTGCCACATTGGCTACGGGGGAGATTGCGTTTCCGTCCCTCATGAGGATTCTCATCCGTACTTCATGACGGGAGAGGTCAAGACTTCGGATGGGGAATTCGTCTCGGTTGGACAGATTACGGTTGGAACCGGCCACGCGGATATGTATTCGGGTGCTCAGGCTGCCGCATCTCACTACGACAATACGGGTTGGGCCGTTGCTGACGTAGCCGTAGGTAATGATGCTCATGGCATTTGGGTTGCGGGAGCTGTCCGGCCGAGTGCGGATTCTTCGAAGGTTCATGACCTAAGGGCATCCGGACAGGTCTCGGGAGACTGGCGACGGATTGGCGGAAAACTTCGCCTCGTTGGCCTTCTCGCGGTGAACG